>Ga0315909_10000021_pt1 | contig 208473 bp, 200 predicted proteins | sample LakEriMetagenome_11_FD_203527 | JGI IMG/M metagenome (GOLD analysis project Ga0315909, IMG submission 203527) | Freshwater fungal communities from buoy surface, Lake Erie, Ohio, United States - Buoy 2 MA125 | ecosystem: Environmental > Aquatic > Freshwater > Lake | place: USA: Lake Erie, Ohio... | reverse complement strand
AAAACCACAGGAGAAATTGACAGCACGTCAGATCTCTACTTTGAAGTATATGAATATTTCGCAAACGAAATGGACTCTAAAGTCCGCCGCAGTGCTGCACGCCAGTTTGACTACATAACAGAAAAAATCCGCAGCCTGTAAGAATGTGGTTGACACAGCCCTGTAGATATGCTATAACGTATGAGTAGGGCAACAAAGGACAACACCAATGATCAAGATTACTATTCCAGCAGTGTCGGTTCGCGAAGCAGTCGACATCCGCGACAGAATTCAGGGCGTGATCCTTGTGAAGGGTGAGACGGCTGTGATTGGCGATGGCGGTGTTGTGATCACCACAGACAATCCTGTGCGTGTGTGCCTTGAACTGCAAGGCGATGGCTTCATCTAACCCCGGCCAGGCGGGCTAAGTCATTGAAAACAATGGCAAATTTTTCTCGCACAAAAATGCTAAGTCGTTGTTTTTAAACGAATCATTTTGCTTGCAAACTGTGCTGCATAGTGTATAACTGTACTTGTAAGCAACACAGCAGAGGGAAACACGCTATGCAAAACACAGTTAAACTTGTGGACGTTGAGTATAACTATAAAAGCGAGCTTTGCGCTACGCTTACAAACAGCGTTAAAGCTGTGCGCTGCGAGGACGTGCTGTATTTGGACTTTGTAAGCTATGCTGCAATGTGTGCAGTATACGAGGAGTGGTGCGAGCTTGCGGACGCGGGCGAAGAGGGTTATTTTTACGTAGCAGCGTAAAAAAACTTGCAGCACACAGCACTTTTTAGTTGACAAGTGCTGTGTGCTGTGCTATACATAACTTGTAAGCAACACAGCACAGCAGAGGGAAACACGCTATGCAAAACACAGTAGCAAATACAGCAAATACTAATTACGTTTTTGTAATGCTTGATGACGCTACAAACGCAATTGTACTGCGTATTAATAAAACTGTTGACGTTTTTTGTAATAGTGCAAACGACATAATTGCTGCATTTAAACAATATAATATTACGGACTGCGACACTATTATGTGCAGCAGTGACGTGGATTTTGCTACGGAGTTTGACTATGCGTACGACAGTGCAGTACACGACATGCTTGACGAAGCTTTTGACGCACTAAATTTTAAACAATACGTTTAAAAAAACAGCAGCACACAGCACTTTTTACTTGACGAGTGCTGTGTGCTGTGCTATAACTTACACACGGGCAACACACGAGAGGGACTGCACATGACACGCGAAGAACTGTTTGCTAAAATTGCTGCAATTGCTGCTGACGCATACGACAGCACGGATGCTGACGAAGTGCAAAGCTGGGATGCATACGAAGCAGCGAAACAGATTGTTATTGCAATGCAGACGGTTGGCTACGACATAACATATATGTTGGAGCAAATTGAGGAAGACGCTGACGAAGCGTAACACAAAAAAAACTTGCAGCGCACAGCACTTTTTACTTGACGAGTGCTGTGTGCTGTGCTATACATAACTTGTAAGCAACGCAAGAGGGAACACGCTATGCACACAGTAATTGCAGAATTTTTGCAGTGTTTTGCAGCATATATGCAGCATGTAGCCGCGCTAGCGGACGACACGGAACTCGAGCCCGCGGATGCGGAAGACGCTGTTAAAATTGCACAGCAACTTCCTTTGCTGTATGCAGTTGTTTACAGTCCCCGTGCAGCACAATGCGCTGCGCTTGATGCGCTAGAAGTCGACTGCATTAACATGCTCGACACCAACGTGCGCGATTTCTTTGCTAACCTGTATACTGTTAACGCACTGTTCCGCAGCAACGAGTTGTAATAAAAACTTGCAGCACACAGCACTTTTTACTTGACGAGTGCTGTGTGCTGTGCTATACATATTGCATAGGGCAAACAGGAGGGCAAGATGAAGATTCAAATTAAAGCCGAAGACATCCAGCGCCGCGATCCGGTTGCTCGTGCATTGGCAGACAGTCGGTTCCAGCCTCGCACTGTGCGTGACAGAACCAAATACACCCGCAAACAGAAACACCGCAAAGCCTACTAAGGCCCCGCTGTTAAGGAGATCGACATGACTTTCTACCATTACTTCAAGACCGTGTGCCTCTTGCTTGCTAGCCTTGTGGCGTTCATTGCAGTGATTAGCCCCGAGACTGTGGGCAAATGGCAGGCCCGCAAAGACGTTGCCTACGACAGTATCTGGATCGAATGGATCAGTGACTGTGATTGCACAGAGCCACTGGAGTAAGCGACTTTCCGCTTACTGCGGATAAAACCCGTTGACTCACCTGTAGATCATGCTATAAGTATAATACGAACGACAAAAAGGAGAAACCAATGCGGATGATTCACATCCTCGGCGGCGTCGCTTCTTCAGCCGTGATCGTTGCAATGGCAGTGGTTTACTTGACGGCAGATGAGGCAAAAGCAGCCGTTGACCCCGTAGAAATCGTATATGTTGACCGAGTAGTAGAACGAGTGGTGGAGCGTGTGGTGCATGTGCCCATGCCCACCAGACCTGGCCAAGATCCTGAGGCTATCTTTGCTGATGCCGGCACAGAAGACCTATACTGTCTAGCACAGAACATCTACTTTGAAAGCAGAGGCGAGAGCAAGGTAGGCCAAGAGTTTGTAGGTTGGGTTACACTGAACAGAGTTCAGAACTCAGACTTCCCCAGCGAGATCTGCAGGGTAGTGTGGCAGGACAGCCAGTTCTCATGGACACATGACGGCAAGAGCGACCAACCACGAGATGCTGCGGCTTGGGCAACAGCACAGACCATTGCCCTTGAAGTGGTGCAGGCCTATGGTGTAGAACGTGATCCAACCGAAGGCGCAACCTACTTCCATGCTACCTCAGTCCGACCTAGTTGGGCCAAGAAGTTCGAACGTGTGGTACAGATCGATAACCATATCTTCTACGTAGATAGAGGTTGACACACTGGTTGCCCTGTGCTATACATAACGTATAGGGCAACACAGGAGACACCAGATGTGGCAAGTAAGAACACAGTTCTCCAAACCTAACGCAGACAATCCTACTGGGCCTTTGGAGTGGAACGCGGTGTTGGTGGCGACAGAAGCAGAAGCAGAAGCATGGTGGCACACTCGGACCACAGTGAAGAGTTCTGCTCGTAGAGTCTGCACCATGTTCGATCCTGAAGGAAATTTAGTTAGAGTCCTGTTCAAATAACGGTTGACAACCCAGTTGCCCTGTGCTATACATAACACATAGGGCAACACAACAACGAGGCACAAGATGAAACTTCCGATCCTGCTTTCCGCAATTATGATTGCTGTCGCTGCACATCACTACTTCACTTTCGCCTAAGGGGGCTGCGCTATGCTGAACTCACAAGAACTCACAGAGCGTGGTTGGAACATCTATCGTTCCAACAACTGGATTGGTCGTCATCGTGAAACTGGTCGGAAGATCACTGCTGGCACACACCTCACCCTGCTGCACCTGCTGAACTACGAAGAGTGGCAGAACTCGCAAACTTGGAGCACCGTGCTGGAACAAACTGGTTGACAGCACACCAAACAGATGTTATAGTTAACGCATAGGGCAACACACTAGAGGGCAAACACATGTATACCTTTGATGAACAGATTGTTAGCGACCTCCACAAGGACGCTCGCGGCTATCGTCCGGATGAGTACTTCTGGGAAGAGTGGAGCCAGTGCGGCGACCTTACTCGTCAATCCATGTGGGACAACCTGCTGGAGGAACTGGCAGCGGAGACAGCACGGCAGCGGGACGCTTATGCTCGTGCAGAGATCCACTTCCACCAGCGTGTCCAAGGCACTATGTTGGCAGGTGCCGAAGACGAACTCACTGCCATCCGTTGGATCCTTGAGGCCGAACAGTTCACTAACTCGGACTTGGCCTACGGTTCGGACTATGTGGCTTGGCACTTTGGACTGCCCTACAAAGGCGAATTTGATCAGCAGATCCAGACTGTGATCACGGCTATGGAGTCTGAGAACTAAGTGGTTGACACAGTGTAACGGCCGTGCTATACATACGACATAGGGCAACACACTAGAGGGACTACACCAATGATGAAGTATGCAATCCTGTTCTCCATCCTTGCTTTTCCAGTGTTTGCACACAGCGGCGGTCTCGATCGCAACGGCTGCCACAACGACAACATCAATGGTGGATACCACTGCCATCGTGAATCATCCAACAGCGAAGTTGCTCACAACGACAACAACGACCTTGAACGGCTGTTGATGGGTATCGTGGCTGTTGGTGTTATTTCTGCTGCGATTGCTCCTCAATCAGAACCTGTGTACCACCAGCCCGCAGTCCGTGCATGTGTGGTTGAAGAAGTAGAGTATACTCCGACTCGCGTTTACGTGGCAGTGATCGATACTTGTGCTGGACACATCCTAGATCAATATTCCTACAATCGCTGAACTAAGTGGTTGACAACCCTGCTCAAGCCTGCTATACATAACACATAGGGCAACACAAGAGGAACACACCATGAACCTTAACGCACAGAACATCCAGAAGATTCAAGCCATGCTGCGTAACGTTGCAGAAGTAGACCCCAACGACATCATCTCCAACCGTGCAAGCCAACTGGCTGTGGACTTGGAACTGGTGCGTGTTCCGTTCCTATACGAAAGCCTTACAGAAGCAGAACGCATGTTGGTACAGTATGCTATCAGCAAGCGTGACGTGTATGTGTTGCGCCCAGACGCAAGACATGCTGTGAACCTCCAAGCAGCCTAATCCGACACTGCGGCCCGACTCCTTAATGAATGTATACAGAACTTCCGCAGTGTTGGACAACCTGCGGATTTTCTCTTGAGGTCAGGTATGAGAAAATAAAAAATTTTTCTTTGGGGTGGTCGCTTAACAAACAATATATTGACACACACATACGCTAGCGTAACACCTGGTGTTGCCCGATCACCACCTCAAAACTATAAGTACTTCTCTATAATTTTTCTCGGCAGATTTTTTTACTCTGGTAGAACCCCTTCAGGGAATCGTATCTCCACAGCCACGCATCGTGCCGCAGTGTATTCCTCTGCTCTGCTTTCACACTCCGCTAGAGTTTTATGCACTGTGTCTGCAGTCAATCCATTCACAGTCAGTATCAGCAGTATCCACCACATTGTTCACCCTCCAAAAACAACCTCACTGAGTATTTAAGTACTCCAGCAAATTTTTTTGCTGCAAAATTTTTTCTCCCGCAGCAACCCCTCCAGCGTAGAGTTGGTTGACACCCAACCAAGGTATGTTATACTGTGTGCATGACACGTTGGTTGATCACAGTACACATTTTTAACAACAACGATTATTTTGACTCTGTACAGCGGTCACGTATCTTCAACATACGTGGTCTGTTCAAGGATTCAGGTTTTGCTGTGATACTCAAAGAAAGTCTATACTACAATCCGCACAGTCAACGTATGTTTTATGTAGAGCATGCCAAGGAGTCTGCCATCACCATGTTTTTATTGAAATACAATCTTGCTGGTCATCTAACCATAGAGCAGGTATAATGTGGATACTCATTGATTCCCAGGACTACTACACTACAAAAACAGAGTTTGAGCAGCGTGAGATTGAATACATCAATCCCTGTCTCAACCTGTTTGCTCCGTACGCAATAGAAGCATTGCAACCTTGTTAGCCTTGCGAGATGGTTGTGCGATAGAGTTCTCTGTTGGATTGCAGCGTGTACTTGAAAATTTTACTGTGCATCCCAAGCGTATTGTGAAAATGGTGTAAAATTCGAAACCCTGTCATACGGCCCCTAGCGGCGTGTCGTTAGACGCCTAGCGACGTGGTTTTGTATTTTCGGTATTTTTATACAGCGATAGTACTACGATGGCTGATCGGTGTCGGTTGGTGTTGTAAACTGTGAAAATTTTGCTACAAATTTTTTGCGCTAGCGCAACCGCTTCGCGGCTGGGGAGGAAAGGCCACAGGGTAGAAGTTGGCAATTGTGGGCAATTGTGGGTTCATATGTTTGACCAGTTCGCTGTGAAAGTTTTTTACAATCTGTTTTTTTGCCACTCTGCGATAGAGAAGATTTCGATTGTATTCAGTCAATTGTTTTTGTTCTGCTATGTAGTGTTTCCATTTTTTAATCTGTGCTATTTGTTGGACGTGTTGCACAAACTGTTCAAGTCGTTGGAATGTATCTTCTATATGGTCAAACTCCGGTATCTGCAATCTGTATCCTTGATTCACTAGATTACCATAGAATCCCGGTGTGCCAAACACTACAAATGGTTGGCCCACAGCAATTGACCTATAGGTTTTCTCTGTGGGCATAAATCCGTCAGCAGTATGGGTTGGATGACTTTCCACTACGATGTTTAGGTCGGTTTGTTTGTGCAACTGTACTATAGCAGTATTTTCGTAGCCCATAAAATCGTAGTCTTGGGGATTGACTTCTGTTTGAGTTTTTGGCAGTGACGGGTTGTTGGTATAAAAATTGATTAGATCCCGGTACTCCGGGTGATTGCAGAATCCTGCTCGCAAAACAATCCTGTAGTGATTGTGATCTATACTGCCTTGCCAGTAGGATCCTCGATGCATACTAACATGAGAATTTTCCATAAACTGTTGATCTTTGCACAGTCTATAATAGATCAATGCTCGTGTCTCTGTGAATCTTCTGTTGAGATACAAGAAACGTTTGTGTTCTAGATCAGTTTCCACTGTGGCAGGCCATGCCTTCACCATTGACGCTGTTACATATTCCCAATAGTTGAATACGCTGACTTTGAATTCCGGGGCTGTGTTTTGCACCATGATTTTTTGTGGTTCGGTTATTGCAATAAAATGCACACGTTCCAACGGTATACGGTTCTGCGTCAACAGTTTTTTATAGTTTTCCACAGCGCCTGCGGAGGTGAGTTCTGTTGCAAAAGTTATGATCAATCTTGTTTGATTGTTTTCGCGCAATCGTTCCAGGATCTTTGGTTTAAAAAGTTCTAGATTGTTGCGTGTTTTGTTTTCAATTTCGTGTTCAGAAACAAATGCCCAAGCAAATTGATCTTGGGAATATTCTATATTAAAAAAACAAGTTAACAAATTATGTATTTCTGAATAATAGTTCATTATATTCTTCCCGGTGCTGGTTTTAACCACTGACTCAATTCCGGGTGAAACTGTTGGCTTCTTTGGTGTTTGCGCTGTTTTAAAACCTTGAGATTGTGTTTTGCATAGACAAGTTCTCTGGAGAGAAATCTGTTCCAATCCGACTCAGAACTGCGGGCCAGTTTCTTTACATAATCTGCAAACTGTTCTGCTCTAGTGCAGAGATCCTCCACACTGTCGAATTCGGGTATACTGGAGAATTTATAGCCTTGTGCTTGTAGATTTCGATAGTAGTGTTGTACACCAAATACCACAAACGGTTGACCTGTGGCCAAGGACCTATAGAGTTTTTCAGTGGGCATGAATGCTGCGGCAGGGTGATTAGGATGACTTTCCACTATCACACTAACAGATGAATTTTTATAAAAACTCAGCAGTTGATTATTCCGGTCTCCGAAAAAATCGTAGTCGTAGGCTTCTTGATTGTTTTGCAAAACCGGCAGTGTGATTCTATTGTAAAATTTTTTTATTTTTTCAAAGTATGGTAGATGTTTCAATCCATTCATACAAATTTGAAAATACTGTTCTTCATCGATTCTTCTATCCCAGTATGCTCCTCTGTGCATACTGGCATGTGAGTTGTTTTGAAATTCCAAGTCCTTCCACAGTCTATAAAAGATCAATGCACGATCCGGCGAGCATCTTCTGTTGAGATAGAGAAAACGTTTTTGTGGTAGTGCATTGCTGCGTTGGAACGGCCACGATCTAACAATCAACTGTGTAGCGTGTTCCCAATAGTTGAATACACTGACTTTGAATTCTGGCACGGCTGCGTTGAACATCTGCTGTTGTGGTTCTGTGGCTACTACAATGTGTATCTGTTGTAGATCAATGTTTAAATTTTCAAACAGTGTTTTACATTCCGATGGATATTCAGATCCTACAATTTCCAGTATACTGCTTACAATCAATCTACTGGCGCGGTCTGTGTTTAGACGTTCGACAACACAACTGTCCAATGTACTGTGGCCGTTTATTATCTGAGTTAGTGCATGTTCACTTATAAAAATCCACTGGAAGTCATCTGTGGATTTGGTTACATTAAACAGTTTGTAAAGTCTATCGCCAGGGTCTATTGAGATTGAGTTCATTCAAACTATATTTATAGACTCAACTGTCTCCGAGGTTGCTCAAGAACTGTCGTAGTTTGGTGCTGTCAACTTCTGCATTGACTCGACCTGCTGGTGTGCCGCGACCTGGATCTGCTGGTTCATCTGGGGCTTTTGGTTTTGCTGCTGAACGTTTTAGTTGTTCATACACAGAACTTTTCTGCTGCGGCCCTGCACCCGATCCGTCATCTTCCTGTTCACAATCTGTGATACGCAGTGTTTCAACATTGAAGTCTAGATCTATCTTTGTGCCCACACCCGAACTGCTACGTGTCTTCATAAGTTGCAGTTGATAGCGACCGCGTTCACGCATTGCTCTGCTGGTAAAGATACCAAACAGGTTATCCGCAGTGTTGATCTTTGAGATACCACCCGAAATGTGGCTGTGGTCAAATTCAATCTCTTCTACTGCGCCTCTGTTGAGTTGGCTTGCTGTTACAAACACACAGTTCAATTCCATTGCTAGGTTACGCAGTTCTTCACTGACATACTTGTCCTTGACGAATAGATTTTCAGCACTGACCTTAACTGAAATTGGCATCATAAGATCCAAGTAGTCCACCAGTATTGCGTCCAAACGCTTCTTGGTTTTGATTTCATATTCTTTGATATAACTGCGTAGATCGTTTGCAGTCTTACCGGTGGGCATGTACTTGACCTGCATAGCACCCGACTTCTTGCCGATCATCCGGACTTTCATTTCGACGTCGTCAATGCTCTTGAAAACATCACGTGTTGGAATATCTGTAACCATACTATCAATACGCATACTAACTAGATTTTCTGACAGTTCGAAAGTTAGATACAGTACGTTCATACCGTTGAGCGCCCAGTTAACGCCCAGATTAGCCAAGAATAAACTTTTGCCTGCACCCGAACCGCCTGCAAAGATGTTGAGTTCACCTCTGTTGAATCCACCAAACAGTTTCTTATCAAGACTGGGCCAGCCTGTGCTTACCTGTCCGTTTTTGTCTTTGATGGCTTCCAATCTTTTTCGAGGATCGCGGAAGTAGTCTGTGCCTAGATCTTTTTGCAGTCCGATCTGTACTGCTCGCTTAACTAGATCTTCTACTGGACCGTATTCGCCTTTTTCCAGCAGGTCGGCACTCTTTAAGATGGCTGCTTCCAATGCTTTGTGACGTGCAAAGGTTTCGAACTCAGCAAGCAACCAATCATAGTGTTCTATTTGCAGTTCGCCTGGATTGATCAGTCCAGACTTTGTGGTAGCATTGACCATTTCAAACGTGGGCATGGCATTGTGATCAGTAACGTAGTCATTGATGAACTTTGCTGCTGGTTGTAGTTTGCGATCAAAACTCTTGTCATCAAAAACACTTTGACAGCGCACAAACGTTTCTGCGTCTGTGAGCATCATTTCAAGATATAGTTTTTGTATATCGTATCCGTAGTCAGTGTTTTGTCTGGTTGTCATCTTTTATTTCTTTTATATTGGAAGTGGCTTTTAGGCTACCGCAGTTGCTACAATAACAAATTGTAATACAGTATTTGTAATTGTCAACAGCAAGTGTTTGATTATGTTTCTAGGACAGCAACCCATCAAAACACACGTACTCCGTAGTGTTGTGCAAAATCTCTAGCCTCTCTCCAGGTATTGACCATCGGCCGACCTTTGATGTTGAGACTTGTGTTCAACAGCATAGGGCAACCGGTCTCTGCATACCACTGTTCCAGTAAACGTCTAAAACCCGGGTTGTCTGCTTTGCCCACTGTTTGCACTCTGCTGGTACCGTCGTGGTGTACAATTGCTGGAAATTCTTCCGGGTATCTGCAATGTGCAGTGTATTGCATGTAAGGGCCCACGGGTCCGTCGAAATATTCTTCTGCGTGTTCTTCAAGTATAGCAGGTGCAAATGGTCTAAACTGTTGACGCTGCTTGATGTCATTGACCCTGGACTTGATATCTGCGCCACGTGGGTCAGCCAGTAGACTGCGATTGCCCAAGGCTCTAGGTCCAAACTCAGCAGCACCATTGGCCACACCTGCAATGCCCACAGTTTTGAGTTCTTGGATCAATTCTTTTACAGGGTAGGGTCGGTTGATTGTGAACCCTAGATATGGACCCTGCCACTCAATTGGCTGTTGATACTTGGCCAACACTGCACCCACACTGGACCCAGAGTCGCCTGGATTGGGCATGATCCATACCCTGTTCCAATCTTTATAGATAGTGCTGTTAGCAGCACAGTTTAGGGCACAGCCGCCCATTAAAACTAGATTACCCGAAGTAGATTTCCACCTAGCCCAGTTACTGATTATTTTAAGAAAGTACTGATAAACTGCCTGGGTAGCGGCAGCAATGTCAAAGAGGTCTTGTTCTGTGTTGAGATCCAGTCGCCAACCTCTGCACCCCCGATGAAGATTGTTTTTAAAAACAATCCTAGGACTGTTATCCGGATCAATATGTTGAACAAAGTCTTGCATGATGTCGTTGAACAGTCTGTGGGGGTTGCCGTATGCTGCCATACCCATAAGGATATATTCATCCTCGTTGGCTTTGAGTCCTATACGGTCAGTCATAGCACTGTACCACAGACCAAGACTGTGTGGATAACGTTGTGTATAAATTCGTTTTAGATCCGTGCCCTTGCCTTCCCAAATGCTGAGAGTTTCGAATTCACCAATACTGTCTAGAACAACGACAGTGGCAGAATCAAAACCACTTGTAAAATATCCAGCACTAGCATGGCTACAATGATGGTCAACAAATGATACAGGAGCGTGGATGCCATAGTCAAGCAGATAATTGCGAATATTGTTTTCTTTAGCCTGCCACCCTTGCCCTGCCAGAAGTTGTCGAATTGTTTTTTTGTATGGTTTTTCATACCAGACAACTTCGTCAGGTTTGCCAAAATTATTGACGGCATATTCAATCAATCCATCTCGAAATATCGAATGACTACAATGCAGATTAGGGTCGTTTTTTATACCACTAAATCTTTCACTGTGACTTGCAAATTCTAATTTTAATTTGTTTGCATCTTTATCAAACACTGCTAGTGCAGCATCGTGACTGTTAGCACTAATTCCCCAAATTTTCATTTGTAAATAAACGGATCTTTCTTACGTAGTTCTTTTAGTTTTTTGCGAAAACGAATTTCATCTACAGTCCACGTAATGGGCCATAGTATAATGTTGATTATTTTGCGTACCATTTTTTTGCTCTCAATCTAATTTTAAGTGGCGACGACTCTGCTGCCGCTACAATACTGTACAGTGTATATAGTCTTCCGTATTTTATCACGGCGTCATTTACGTCTTTGATCTCCGGTGACCATTCAGGCATACTAACACTCCACCCTCTGGCAATAGCCTGTTCAACCATTCCAGCACCGGTTTCGTCTCTGTCGGGTAAAACTATTGTGTCTTTGTTCAAACGATCAATCAGCATTGCCTGTTGATCATTTATCTCTGCTCGCATAACAGCAACTCCGTCAATGTGCAGTGCATCAATAGGACCTTCCACAACAATACAGAATATTTTTTGTGGGCGTTGTTCATCTAGATTAAACACAAACCCCGGCTGTGATTCTGTAATGTATTTGGGTTTCTTATCAGGGGTAATAGTTCTAGCAGTCCATCCTACGGTTTTACCTTCATAGTAAAAAGGAATTACAAATCTATCTCTGTATCCAAGTTCTGAACTCCAATAAAAATTGTAATCAGCATCCAAATGCAATTGACGTTTTGCTAGATATTCTTTTATAGGTTCAAGTTTTTGATTGTCAGTGATATCTGTGATCTTGATGCTGTTTGGTGGAAGTTGAACTTCTTCAAAGACAGGCAAGTCTACAAAGCGTTGTTGTACTTCAATGCCTTCGTTGAGTTTTAACACTTCCAGCGATAACCGGTTAATAACATCGTCAGGAACGTTTAACCAACTCATCAATTGTTTAAACTTATAAGAAACATTTCTTCCAGGTTGCCAACTGGCCTTGAATCCGCAGTTGAAACAATGATAGGAAAACGTGTCGCCTTCTTCTCTAACACCACCACGCATACGTGTATCAGCAGACGTACCATTGTGTACACAGCACGGAGCATTGATCGATGTCCATCCGCTGGGCGTGGTTTTACGCTTTGCAGGCATGAAGGTCATTAGTGTTTCGGACACGATGCTCATGCTACAATAATAACACGACCTATCTAAAAGTCAATCAGTTTCTTAGCAGTATCTTGTCTACAGTTGCAGTTGGGTCTGCATTAAACTTAAATCTAACATACGAGTAAATGCCGTTGAAATTTACCGGCACAGGTTCTGTTTCGCTGCCAACGAATGTTAGTGTATCAACATCCGACCAGTTGTTGGCGTTTGACAGTTGATTGTCCAATGTTGCTTGTACAATGACAGTACCAGTATAACCGTTTGAGTATACAGCCGCAGTATGTAGTGTTGAATATTCTGATAATGCAATAGCATCTTCGTTGTCACTGCTGCCTACCCAATAGGTGCTTTCTGCAAAAAAGTTTGTAACTTCTGTTGTAGCACGAGGTCCGGGATACGCACCTGCATTGATATACATGATACCCGAAGTTTCAAAATTTCTGTTTGAATATGTTAAACTGGTGTTGTTGTTTAAATCTTTGAGATATACGTTGTAGTGTAGGTATTGTTGTTTAACATCTCGCAACTCGTTGTCTGTGAGGGTAACTTGGAATGTGCCTTTTAGTGGAGATGCAGTTGAGTAGTCGTCAGTTACTGTGCATTCTTTTTCCAGTACCATGCTTTGATTTTCGTCAAACAATACTATCCATACACTGTAGCCTGCAAGTGATACACTTTTTTGATCAGCATTTAACAGTTTAAATTGTATGGTATTATCAATATTTCTATATACTTTTAAGTTTCTAGTATACACAGGTCTATACTCCACTACGAATCCGGCTTCATTAGATACTAGAATTATTCTATCGTTAAATAAATATCTAGGGATTAACTGCATACCGATTCCTCATTACAGATATATTTATGGTAAAATGTTATTAAAAGAAATAGAAGAACAATTTCCTTACGTTAGTGTTGTTGCTTATGGCGGCGGCGAATATGTTGGAATCATATCAAATCAAGATCAGTACGTTACAACAATGTTTGTTTATACAAATTTGAAATCAGATGATCACAAAAAGTTGCTGTTGGATCTAGGCGAAGTATGGTGGTGGGAGTCAAATAGATTGATTCCTATTAACACATTTCTCAGAAGAGAAATTGAACCTTTGCGTTATTGTATGATGACCATGAACAGCAAAGATGTTAAGTTAGTCATAGGGCATTGCGTTAATCTTAACAATCTAGCACTGAAACGAGTAAAACGTAAAAGTGTTCAATTAATTAAAAAACTTAGATAATATTTTCGCATAATAAATTTAAATGTACTACAACTGCTGCCGCGTAAGACACAGCATGGGCCTTTTTAAAGTAGTACTGATCATTCGCTGGCTTTGTCCAAACTTCGCTTTTGATCTTTGCCCAACTTTCATTTAGCAAATATCTTTTAGCCGGTCTAATAATAGCCAACGCACATGCCAATTCTTCAATGTTAGTGGGCTTTAACGTTCGTAGAATATCACCATGACCAGATACATGAAACAGTTGATCTACCATTTCATTGTGTTGTAACAATTCCCAAAGTGGTTCACGGTTCAGCAATTCAGTTAGGTGTTCTTCGTCTTTAACATCCTTGTAGATATTAACGTTTAGAAAGTCTAGTTTAAAGTACCCACGTTGATCAGCAGTTTTATAATCAATAGTTGCAACGTTATCCAATGGATTGTGTGGCACCGGAGTAACATAGATTCCGGTGTTGTGTTTTTTACCAGTTTCTAGTGCAGCCACGTGATGTGTGAGTTTTGACAAAATTATATCGCGGTTTGGAAAGTCAATATCGATATCCATTATAGTTTTGCTTCTCCTGCAATCTGCTTGACCAGTTCAACATCTTTGGGTTGTCGTTTAAAACGCAAAGACCAGTGTTCTGGATTCATAATATAGTATACCATGGTTAGTTGTTCGTCGTTAAATTTTGCAAGCATTTCTTTTCCTGACTTGCAGTTTAATATCAGCCACGGCGATATCTTACCGTCTTTGATATCGTATGTTGCTCTGTTTAACGAAACGTTGTTGAAATAATTATTCCAAGAGTTGTTGTGTGTTTCTGCCCAATCAACCATGGTATTAACGCTACGCTCAAGTGCAGTTTCAACACCTTCTTTCATGATTAGTTCAACAGCGTATTTTTCATACATTTCTTCTCTGCACCAATGGTCGAGTTTAACGCCACTGGTTACAACATGGTCTATGTACTTTTCGGGGTATAATGGTCTAACATTGGATAAGAAACTACCAAACTTTACAAACGCATTGTAGAAAGAACTTTTACAAAATTCTTCGTAGGTTTTGATGCCTTTGTAGCCTGCACTCAGTTGATAGAATCTTACAAATGTTTGATAGCCCAGTTGAACACGCTTTTCGTCTTTTTGTAAATGTCTACGCTTTTGTTCACACATATGTACAAGGAGAGTTTGCTCCTTGCTGTAGCCTGTGCCGCAGTATTCGCATACATAGGGCTTAGATGTCAATTTTTTCGTAGCCGTGTTCTTTGGCAAGTTGTTTGATTTCTTCTTTTGTAGATATTCTAGCAATTAGTTCAACCTCGTCTAGTTTTTTGTCAGGGTAAAGTTTCATTAAAAATTGTACAGTCTTCGAACTGGAATCTGCTTTTCTATCTAGTTTAATCCATGGATGAAATTCTTTTTTTCCTGTATTGCCCGAAATGCATAGTAATTGCCATTGCAGTTTTGGATGATTTGCTCCCAGCACTGCCCAGTTCTTATTGTAATATTCATTAACTTTAAAGACTGCTAGTTCTTGTTTGTCTCTACTACCTTTAACACTACTAACATATCTATTGAGATTCCAAAGGTCGCCTTTGATATCTTTTTGTCCGTTTTCGTCAGAGGCATCCCACAACTCTTTGATGCCCAAGTCAATTGCTGGCATCATGTCGTCGAAGAGATCTATGTATTTGTTTTTTCCCATAATTTCAAGTCCTCCGGTGTGTTAATCTCAATTCCATCAAATTCAACTTCAACAACACCAATTTTGATACCGTTTTGAATCCAGCGCAATTGCTCAAGTTTCTCAGTGTCTTCTTCTACAAACTTTTTACTTACATTATAGTATGACTTAGCAATTCTATTATAACCGTAAATTCCTAAATGTCTATCACCATATGACAACGGTGCTCTTAAAAACCAATGGGCTCTGCTTCTGTTGTGAATCATTTTAACAACGTTTGGATTTTGACGATCGTTAACATCCATAGTAGAATATGCTGTTGCAACATCCGAAAATGTTTTTAGTTCTATGTCAATTTTCATTAACATTTCAGCAGTAACATCGGGCATGTCGCCCTGTACGTTAATGTATCGATCATATTGCAATACTTCGTCAATAACTTCCATACAACGACTAGTACCGTTTTCGTGATCAGTACTGGTCATTATTACTCGCTTTTTTGGAAGAATGTCGGCAATTTCTTGGCTATCAGTAAGCACGTAGGTTTCATATCCAAAGTTCCAACATTTATTAAACACGTGATGAATCAATGGTTGGCCATTAAGATTGGCCAACATTTTTTTTGGAAACCTAGTACTGGCTAATCTAGCCGGAATTAAAACTGCTGTGGTCATTTATATAACACAAATACGCCACGGCGATTCTGTGACCATGCAACTTCATTTGAACCTAGTACCGCCGGCCGTTCTTTTCCAAAACTAACTGTTTGGATCCTATTAGCATCAATACCTTTAGCAACAAGACTATCTTTGAGTGCCGATGCACGTTTTTCTCCTAGGTACAAGTTATATTCTCTTGTTCCGCGCTCATCTGCATGACCTTCGATAGTCACAGTATATGCAGGGTAATCCTTCATAAACTTTGCTACTTCGTCAATAAGTGTATTACTTTCAGTAGTAGCAATATATCCATCATAATTGAAGAATGCACGAGAATGCCCAATGTCATCTCTGCGTGTCATTTCATCAATAACCGACTGTAGTTCAACCATTTGTTTTTCTAAAACTTCAATCTGTGTTTGAAGTTCTGACTTGTGGCCAGTAATGGAATTGTTTAGTTGTGTTACAGCATCGGTGATTTGATCGTTAACATAAGTCTTAATATCTTCTGGTGGTGCAGTTTGTGCAATTGCTGCGGTGCCTACAAGCATAGCAGCGACAAGTGTAAGTTTTTTCATTGTGTTCTCCTGTTGTAATTAAAGTCGTAAATTTCTTTTACTATTTTATCAAAGTCGTTTAGTTTTATCATGTTTGGACCATCGCTGGGTGCATTGTCAGGATCAGGGTGTACTTCTAAGAAGAAGTTACTAACACCCATAGCACTGGCTGCACGACACAGAGGCTGTACATAAGCACGATTCCCACCACTGGAGTTTCCTTGGCCGCCGGGTTTTTGAACAGCGTGTGTCGCATCGAATATCAACGGTACGTTATAATTATCAAGTATATACTGCATCCCAGTAAAGTCAACCACTAAAGTATTATATCCGAAGCTAGTTCCTCGTTCTGTTATCCAAACTTCTTTTGCAGGTTCAGTCTTACTTAAAATTCCTGCCACATCCCAAGGTGCAAGAAACTGTCCTTTTTTAATATTAACAATTTTTTTACTCTTACATGCTGCATGAATTAAATCAGTTTGTCTACATAAAAAAGCAGGTATTTGTAGTACGTCAACTGCATCGTCATACCCCTCGGTGATCATCATAATATTAGCAGGTGAATGAACATCTGTCAATGTTTTCAAGTTGGATATGCGAGATTTTAATTCTTCAAAATCTCGCATAGTGGAATGTAAACCTTGTCCACGAATTCCGTTGATGTGTGTTCTATTTGCTTTATCAAAACTGGCTTTGAAAATATATTCAATACCGTAGTCATCGCAAACTGCTTTACAATGTTGTGCAATTTCTAAACTTTGAGCGTATGATTCGTGTTGGCATGGGCCGGCAATTATTTTCATATTATTTACTTTCTCTACAAATGTAGTAAATCATTTTTAATTTGTCAAGTTCGTTTTTAAGTGTCTGATGTTTTTTTGCTAGTTGTATCATCTCTTGCCATTCAGAAAATGAAAATATATTTTCCATTGCAAGCGAGTCTGCTGTACCACCTATTACCCATCTTGGTATTGTATTGTGCGGCGGATCTCTGTATCTAGCATATACTGTACCGTTTACTCGTTCGTAAATAAGTGCTGCACCCGGAATTAATTTTGTCATTTTCGCATACCATTAAACACAGTTGTTTTAACTTTTTCGTTATCTTGGTCGATACTGTTAATCAAGTTAAAATTTAAATTATGATCGTTGAGTATTGATATTAATGCTTTGACGTCTTTTGGCAAACACATTCCACCGTAACCTCTAAGATTATTATTTACATCTAGATATAAGTCGTTTGATTTTCCAGTAAGTATATAGGAATTTTTAACCAAACTATAATCGCAATTAAATTTTTCACAAACTTCGTACATGATATTTGCAAATGTAATTCTAAGTGCTGCATATACATTGTTAAAGTATTTTAAAATCTCTGCTTCTGTTGGTGTTAGTTGTTTAGAATTTTTTGGTAAATGTCCGTGAGCAGAAATAATCTTTTGATAAACATAAACGTCATTTGTTCCAACAGCCAACAGTTGATGATTATTAATAAAGTCGTCTGCTGCACAACGTTCTCTTAAAAATTCTGGAACAAAGCAAATTATTAAATTTGGATATTTTTCAATTACTTTTTCAGTAAATCCAGGAGTTACAGTACTTCTTATTGCAATAATACCGCTGTATTCTTTTTTATTCAATTCGAAAATAACTTCTTCAACAATCGATGTATTGCATTTGTTAGAATCGTCTGTGGGAGTTGGAACACATAAAAATATAATCTCAGTATCTAGTACGTTATTGAGAGTTGTATCAAATTTAATGTCATGGCTCTTAACCTGATGACCCAATAGTGTAAATCCTGCGGCATTTGCACTGCCTACAATACCCATACCAACTATTCCAATTTTCATAATAAACTTTCTATTGTTTTTTTTAACCCATTATACAGTGTTGTATACTTTGTAAATCCTGTTAACTTTTGAACCAGTGCAGTGTCCGGACAACGTCTTGTTACACTGCCTTTTGGCGAAGGATGCACAGTTAACAAATTAGGATCAACACCCATGATTTCCATGATAATTTTTGCAACAGTACTTATTTCAATTTCATCCTGGTGTCCTACGTTGACAATACGATTGCTATGATTTAAAATCAATTGATGAGTCATTTCAATTGCGTCGTCGATATAGCAAAAACTTCTAGTATCATTACCGTTGATATAATACTCTTGTTTTTTTACACGCTGGACAAATTCTGATACAAAATGATCTTTTTGACCAGGTCCGTAGATATTGAAGTAACGAATAACCAACCAAGGCATGCCGGAGTTAATAACAAGATTTTCTCCTAGTGCTTTTGGGATACTGTAACTCCATCTTGGATTTTCGATGTCCTGAAATAATATAGGAACACGCTCGTCAGTGGGTACAGGATAAATCCCCGTGTCTACTGCACCATTAAAAATTTCGCAGGTGCTGGCAAACACAAATTTAGTGTTGGTATTCCTGTACCGGTCAACAAGATTAAATGTTGGCAATGTATTATTAAATGCAACTTCTACGGGCTGTTCATAAAACAGTTTGGTTCCGTTAGTTGCTGCCAGATGTACAACTACGTCAACATCTGGCAAAGTCTGCACAAAGTTGCAATCTTTTAAATCTTGATGACTTTGAAGATCGCAGCCTATTGCATCAGGGTATACTCTATTATAATAATAACTTCCGATGAAACCTTGGTGACCGGTAACAAGATATTTCATGTTAACCTATAGTGGTTACGTTTAGTTTTTTCTTTAGGTAGTTTAAGAAGAGACCATACAACGGTAGGAACACTAAGAATCCAATTGCAATTTTAATACCCACTTGTGAGTGTGCAACTGAAACCCAGTTTTCAGACATAAATGCATCTGCTGAACCATGGAAGGCTACTGAGAAGAATGTGTATGTATCAATGATGGTTGCTGCAACAGTTGATATTGCAGGAGCAGCCCACCAATTGTCAGTCCAACGTTCTCTAATGTGTTGGAACACATAAACGTCAAGTAGTGTACCAACTGCATAAGCAGTAGCACTGGCAAAGCCGATACGTAGTGCAACACTTTCAGGAGCACCACTTGCTAACACAACTGCGATAGAAGCGATAATCGCAAATGGGTAAGCAAACGCAATAGTTGCTCTTGCTGTTTCTTTTCCTAGTAGTCTAACAGTCAAGTCTGTTGCAAGAACTACTAGAGGGAATGTAAGTGCCGACCAACTAATAACAAAGCCTGCTAGTGTAAATGTGCTACTAACAATTGCGTTCGAAATTGTAATAATAGCAACATGTAATAGTACTAATTTAATTAACATTGACCTATCAATGTTTTGTAATAATCCAAACATCATGTTTCCTTTATATTTTGGTGCCTATTGTACGACGAACAATGTCATCGTGGTTAAACTCGGCCCAATATAGTTCAAAGGCGACACCGTCTTCTAAACCTTCAAACTGATGTATCTTGCCGGGCTTGACTTGCGTAAAGTCTCCGGCGCCGAGTATAGTCTCATCAACTAGACCTTGCTGGTCTGCGTCTTGCCAAACACGGATTAGCATTTTGCCTGATTCAACAAAGAATCCGTTCCATTTAAATCTGTGTTCGTGTTCGCTGCATTTGTATCCTGCTCGAAATTCTATACGGTGAAATTCCAGTACACCGTTGGCGTGGATAAGTTCGGTATTACCCCAAATCTTTCCTGCTTTAATTCCCATTATAGTAATCTCCCAAAATCAATAATTTCGCTCTGTCTGTTGATGTCTTTTACAAAAAATGCACACAACGGATTGTCACCGTTGGTAATAGGTATACTTAACAGTTGTCCGTTACGCATTTTTGGAAAATACCATTTTACATCATTGTAAAAATTAAGTATTTCTATTCTACCAAACTGTGGATAACTTCCGGTTAGTGGGTTAAAAAGAAATGCTTCAAACCCTCTATCATTTAAACTCGTTAAGGGTAATACTTCTAAATCTGATCCTGCGTCACTGCATCCTACAGCAATACACCAGTCTAGAGGCATGGTAATTTCGTGACCGTTAATTTCTAATACTATTGCAGGACTGTTAAAACTTTCTAGAAAAATTAGTGGGTTAAAAAAGAAATCCGGATCCAAAGGATTACTGTTATCTAATACTGCAAATCTTACTGTTTCTTCTACGGATTCGGGTAAACGATTTAGTGAAAATGTTTTGTTCTCAAGTGTTAAAATTCTCATTTTTAGTTATTAATTCCAATCAATCTTTTCGAGAGTAAACGGGTATTGAGCTTCTGCGTAATACTTTTTACGTTGAGCCAGATGCCGCTTCGCAAACTTACAAGTACTTGTAAGATCCCATATCTGTACGAAGTCTTTATCTTTTGCCTTTCTAACGCCTCTGCCTATTGATTGAATAACACGTACAAAACTTTTGCCCGGCTCAAACAGTACAAGATTAAATATGCGTGGTATGTTAATACCAACTGCTGCCACGCCATAGGTAGCAATAATAACCATGTTGGTAGCGTCTTGTACTTCGTTGTATGTTTCTTTACGGTCTTTGGTTTTTACTGCACCGTTGATAAACACAGAGCCAGGAATAAGTTTTTGTAACTCTACGCCTGCTGTAATTCTGTCTACTAAAATAAGTGTGTTGCCTGAATCTTTAATTTTTAATAAAAGTTTGCTGATGTAATCTAAACGTTTTTCGTCTGTTACAAGATACTTTAATTCTGCCTGATAATCTCTAAATTCTTTGGTGTCAATCAACTGACATATGTTAACATGACATGCAGACAAGATACCCTTGTCTTGTAATTCTTTTGCAGTCACAGATCCTATTACTGGACCAAGACTTGCTAGTATACTTTGGAATTCATAATCCTCTTTTGGAATAGTTCCAGTCACTCCCCAACGTATCGGGCAGTTGTTCAAGTTCTGTGTTAGTATTGCTTTTAATACTTCTGCTTTTGCTTGGTGTACTTCGTCAACAATAACTGCACTTACACCATCTAAAAACTCGTCCAATCCAAATGTGCTTTCGCCATTCTTATGACGTTTTTCGAGAATGTTAAGACTTTGCCATGTGCATATAGTGTGTGTCTTGCCAAAGTCTTTTCTGTCACCGTAATATACACCAACATCTAGTCTACAATTTTTGTAGTCATCTTCGGTTTGTTCTACTAGACTTTTGTTAGGAACAATTATCAGTGTACGTCCGTATGGTTCACAAACTTTTGATAATGTTGCTGTGGTAATTGTTTTACCAGCACCAGTTGACACTTCTTGTAAACTTTGTGGATTCTCCAAGAACCGATTGATAACTTCTACTTGGTCATCTCTTAGCCTAACAGGTTCGCCTTCAAATCTGTGTCCTTTTGGCCAACATACGTCTCCCCAAAATTCTTCAGTCACTGGTGTAAAATTTATATTGATTGGATTTCGACGATCTTCAATTTCAGAAATTGAAATACCATTTTGTTCAAGTATTGGCAGCAACACATCTAAATGATTTAGATAGCCCGATCCTCCAATACCAAAAAAGCCAACCTTACCGTCCCATCTGCCTAGTTTAAACTGAGGCATATGGCGTGCATACGGGACATCAAATTTTAATGTGTTAGAAAGTTTGCGTCGAACATCAACGTCGAGTCCTTCAAACTTAATATTAACTTCGTCTTCAATAATTAACTTAGTAGTGCCCATTTGTTCTTGTTTTTCTAATTAGGCTGAGATCCTCGTCGTAAAACACAACTAAATCAGTTGCATCAAGAGTATAAGTTTGTACAGAATTGTTTGATCTCAAACTAGATAACCCTAAAACAGCCATTGGCTGCCAATCGCTACGCAGTAGCAGTTTTGGCAGTTTATTCTTACTAATATACACAACTTTAGTACTTTTGTCAAGCCAATTGTTTAAGTTATTGTCTTTAATGAAATTATTTAGATTGTACTCTGTCTTTTTGTCATTTTCAATTCTAAACAACACAGTCTGCTCTGCGCTGGAATAAACATTGGACACAGCGTTATATATTGCAGAAACTTGGGTCAATGAGTTTTCCTCGTCCACCAGCACCAGCAAAGGAAAGCGTTGCAGTTGATACAATACTTCAACCACTTCGTGTAGTTTGTATTTTGTTGGGCTAACAGCAATCTGTCCATCTTGTCTATACAACATTTCGCCAAGCAGTCCGTTGGGTTGATCAAACTCAAAACGAGCAATACCGTAACGTTCTCTACGGTCAAAATACATCATAAGATTGCTGCTGTTTAACGGGCCCAGTTCTGATTCCATTAACTCGATTGCAGATGATCTAAAGTTACGCAGTTCGTTGTTGTATACACCCGGAATAAGATTTGCACTCTCTGCACGAACTTCTTTGATTTTTTCGTAGTGTTCGAGTAAATCGGGCTCAATGTAAAAACTTTTTTCTTTAAATTTTTCTACTACTGCTTCCGCAGTTAGTTCGTTGAATTTAAAATAATGCTCGTGAGAACCTTTTTCGTGTTTGTAAAAACGTCGTAACTTTGATGCAAGTTCTTCAATCAACACAATAGTTTTTTTGTTAAACGGAAACCGAACAGATATCATTCCGTTGCTGTTAACAGTGACAGTTTTTGTTCTGTCAACTGAACGTAGAGGCTGACGCAGTGTGTCGAGTGCTGATTCAAAATCGGCAGGTGTTTCAAACTCCAACACTATCTGTTCTTGATATGCACGTATCTTATTTTTTGCAAGTTCGAACTGAAGATCAGTTAATGCAGTATTACGAGCAATTTGTCGTGCAATACTATAAAGAATACCTTTATCAGAGACAGAGGCAATGTCAGATAGTTTTATAAACTCAATGATGTCTTCGATGTTTTTTAGCATACCTAAATTGTAACATTTTCAAGTTTGGGTGTCAATCTCTTTAACGGCAATCCTTGACGTATTTCATCTACTGTCCATTCAGTGTATGCGTAATCGTTGAGCCATTGTGCTCTGTCTGGCTTTGCAGGGTTTTCAATATCAGCAAAATCTTGCGTTGCAACATCCCATGCTAGACTACCGGGTCCTACGATTGCAGGTATTCCTGCAATAACGCTTTGTGGGCCAGGATTTGAACTCCAACTAACTGTTGTCCAAACTCTCGAGAATGCCAAATCAAAATTATCATAAGATCCAGAAATCTGTACAGGATCTTGTCTATACACATTTTTTAATCCGCGTTCGATATGCGGCAATGGACAACGAGGATGTGGTCTAAAAATTATTGGACGTTCGGTATATTGTCTAATAGTGTCGATGGTTTCAATTACCCAGTTGCTTATAATAGGCATATCTTGCCATTGTAAACTTTTGTTATGTTGTCCGCAAAGTAATACAAATTCGCCGTTGTCTTTCCAATTAGACAATTTTAAACCCAAGCGAGTAGCACGATTTTCGTTGTTGTTAGTGGGCCCAAAATAAGCATTACGATTGATTCCGTTGATGCCTACTTTCCAAGTTGTTCCTCTATGTATACCACCTATTTCTAATACTACTACGTTTCTTCCTGTTTTACGATAATAATCCCACACAGGTTTATTTCCCGACATACGCCCATTCCAAAGAACACTCCATATAACAGCAACATCGCAGTGCATGTCGCTTTCACAAACTGTATGCCCTGCTGCTACTAAACTTTGTTCAAATGCTTCAAATACAGGTTTACTGTTTAGTGCGCCATATTCTTTGAATAGACTAAATTTCATTGGTTAAATACTCCAGTATTATTTAACAAGGATTTAATATGACAAATATCACTGTGGTTACAACATTTCACCAAGCCGGCTTGGAGTTATACGGTCAACGATTCTTAGATAGTTTTGCCAAGCGAGTTGACAAACGTATCAAGTTATTGGTTTACACTGAAAATTGTAACCCAGTTAATCCCGATCCCGATCAAGTTATTATTTTAAATGCTGCTGACTCGTTGACTAAATTAAATGCGTTTAAATCACGTTGGAGAGATGTGCCCAAAGCAAATGGAAAATGTCCGTGGCCGGAGCGTAGACCAAGAGATTGGAATAAAGAGTTTAAGTGGAATGCTGTAAGATTTGCCAACAAAGTTTATGCAGTATTTGATGCATGTAACCGAAGCAGCGATTGGTGTGTATGGATGGATGCTGATACATTTGTACATTCAGATTGGAGTTATGAAGAATTTAAGAGTCTTCTTCCAGACACAAGTTGGATTACATATGTAGGGCGTGGAAAGGGTTCGCAAACTTGGCCAGAGTGTGGATTTTATGGGTTAAATTTAAAAAATGGTGTATGTCAAGAATTTCTTGTTGAATTCGAACGTTCTTACGAAGATGCTGACAACGGAATATTTTTATTAGATGAATGGCATGATAGTTTTGTGTTTGGAACAATTTTAAATCAGATGAAAAATCGTCATCCTAATGTACTTGATTACAGTGCTGAAATGTATCTAACACAAGCAAAAACAGGCGGTGGTGGTCATCCGTTGATTAATACCAAATTAGGTCAATGGATAGATCACATGAAGGGCGATCGAAAAACATTAGGAAAAAGCAAATCTTCAGATATTATGGTTAAAAGAAAAGAAGGTTACTGGCAATAATTTCTCATATGACGCCAGGCTGAGCCGTCCTCGAGTTCACTAAACTTCCAATGAAACATCGATATTCTTTCTAGCCATTGTTGTCTATCAAAATCTTCTGGATTTTCTATTTTACTAAAGTCTGTATTAGCAACATCTTTACACTGACTGTTCTCTGGGTCGGTTATAAATCCACGATATCCCTTGATAATAGGTCCTACAATTGCACTGCTATTATGATTAACCACTGCCCAGGCATTTGATAAATCGGTTTCTAAAGAATTGTTAAAATTACTGATTGATACATTCGGCAAGTTTTTTATTAAAGTTTTTTTAGGATCTAAATAAGTTTTAGACTGCTTATCTCCGGGATGAGATCTTATTAAAATTGGTCTGTTTGAATATTGTCTAATTTTTTTAATTGTGTTTAGAGCCCATTGTTGTGTGTCTATACCACTCATGCTCCACCCGCCGTTTCTTTGTAACATCAGCAGTATATGTTTGCCTTGTGTTTTTACGTTTTCTATGTTGATGTTACAATCTTTAGATATTTGTTGCCATCTAGCAGGATTTACTTTATCGTCGCAATAGATTCCTGTATTAGGAAAAACTCCGTTGAAACTATATCGTAGATATCCGTGAGGATTGATTTTGTTTGAATACAAAAACAAATTTGCATCAGCAACCACCACATACTTTTTGTTTTTTATCTGAGTATCGATTATTTGTTTTCTTAACTTTAAATGCGGCGAGGAAATATCGTCATAGACCCACCCTTGTATTACACCTACATCTGCAGGTAATACTTCGCCGTTATTTTCTATTATTCCTTCGTCGCTGTTTTTTACAACACCGGTAATAAATTTTAATAAAAGTTCTGTTTTTTGTTGATTGGTATTTTTTGCTGGAACAGTTTTAAGATAACTAACTATCTTCATTTAATATGCTCCATGCAAATCCATTCTGCATTTCAGTAGAATTAAACTGGCAATAAGACAAGTGTGCTGCAAATCGAACAGTTTCTTCTTTAGTAGGCAAATATAAACTGTTAATATCTTTGAGTGCAGTATTACATAATACAGAAGCAGCGTTTGGTGCTAATGCAATAGCCGGTACACTGTAAAGTAATGCTTCTGTTGCTGCAATGCTGTTAAATGTAACCAAGCAGTATGCATCATCTAATGCATCCCAAATTGTATTAGTCGTAACTCTTTCAGAACGATCAGGTTTAATTCTAACTTCAATTGGACGATCGGTATATGTCTTGATCTCATCAATTGTTTCCTTTAACCAATCGTCAAGATCTTTTTTGTAGTATTTCATTACTTTGTCAGATGGCGGACATATTAAAATTTTATTGCCAGTCTGACTGTTTCTGTTTTTGTATTTCCAGTTTAACTTTCTTAGTCTGTCGAGATCTCTGTCTTTTATAGGTCCTAAGTTTTGTAATGCATTTTTAGTAATACGATGATAGTCTTTTTTTGTACTAGGTTGAATATAGCCAGAATCAACAGCATAAAAATCTATTTTATTTTCTAAACAATATTTTATAGCTTTCTGGCCACTGCCGCCTAGTCCACGAATTACCAGGGTGTTGCCGGTGCCTTTTTTTAATTCAAAATTACATATACGTCCACCCGACCCCATTATAAATGATTGAAGATAAGGGTCATATTGTAATCCCTTGGCTTCGTAGTTAAATCCATCGGATGCAATTGCTGCAACTTTTATTCCCATAAACGCATCAACCTCCTTCTTAAAATCTGTGTCATCATAAATCTCATGTTCAGGATCGACCAACGTATTTAAATATGACTTTAAAATAGATTTAACAGTTTTTGTAAATGTTAAATCGTCAATTGTCTTAGGTCTCTCTAACTCTTTTGTAAATTTTTTTTTTGAACTTCTAATTCGTTTCTTAAGTATAGTCTTTCAACACGATACCATTCGTTAGCATATTCGCAGTTTTCGTATTGTTTAAACCATGGGCCACCTTCTGTATAATGTAATGCTTTAGGTGATCCGTCTTTGGGTTCTTTATACCATCCTACAAGCCAATTGTATTCGTGACTTAGTTTTCCAATTTCTTCATTGTCGAGCCAACTAAATCTATGCAAGAAGGCACCGGTTTTATGAGGATCATTTACAAAATCCTTTGTAACCTGTTTATTACTAGGATGTCCGCAGTTTATAAGCATCATGCTTGACCAATTTTTTCTTGGATATTGAGTTTGTTTCTGTCCATCCATCTTAACACCTTCTTCGGGTGTATAATCGTGCTGGGCACACATGATGGCGTATTTGTCGTCAGCTTGATCGAATATATTTTTTACATCGTCAAGAAATACAAAATCACAATCGATAAACAATGCCCATCCGTCAAAGTTGTTTAGTTCTGGAATTAAAAATCTAGTAAAGGTAAATTCGGTTGCAGCAAGAGCATCTACATCTCTCCAATACAATCCGTCTTTTCTAAGTATCTTTTGCTTTAATGGAATAACTTCAACTGGAACACTTGCAAGATTTTCTATACTTAACTTAGCAACTTGATATGCAATATCTTCTCTGCTGTCCCAACCTATGTAAACTCTTAACGGATTAACTTCTACGTTCAATATCACTCTCCACACACTCTTCGCCGTATTGCACTTCTAAAATGTGGCATAATTCATCTGTACAATTATAGGCCTTGTGCCATACTTTATTTTCTATTATGTAGCCCGAACTTAATTCTGACAATGTAATTTTTTGACTGATATTATTGTATTCTGTTTCTAAAATACATTTGCCTTTGAGAACATACCAATGTTCAGATCTTAAAAAATGTCTTTGCATTGAAAGACTCTTTCCAGGTTCGATAACTAGTTCTTTTACTTTATAGCCAGGCTTGTCGTCAAGCACTCTATACCAACCCCAATTACGCACTGTCTTTGGATTTTTCCATTCTTCTAGAATCCAACTGCTGCTATTCTTTTTGTCGTCGCCGCCCACGCTCCATGCAAATTCTACCCTTGGATGATTTCCGTATTTGATTACTTCAGGTATATTTCCTGGATTTCTGTCGCCGCCATTGGCTACAATTATCTTTGTGTCCATTCCTGTCAAGTCAAGAATTTTTTCTATACAATGATTACTGCTGCCAATTTCATCATCTTCAAAACCTAAAACTTGATCAACCATTCTAAGATTTCGAATAATGTTTGTTCTTTCTGCAAAAGGCATAAATGGTCTGCCTTTTTTTCTAACTAACCATGCGTCAGAATTTACACCAACCCATAATTCGTCACCTAATTTTTTAGCTTCTTCAAAATAAGAAACATGTCCGCTGTGTAAAGGGTCAAAGCCGCCTGAAACTAATACTATTGTTTTCATAAAAATATTTAATCAACTCCACCCGAATATGTAGTCTTTTCTGATATTGGTGATTTCTTTTGCGCCATGGTTTTTTAAATAAGTACCTGCACAATACTCTGTATCAGGATGCTGCTCAACAACAATGATGGGTTTGTATTTTAGAATGGTTTCAATACCACCTTTTAATACTTCTAATTCGTATCGTTCACAATCGATTTTAAGAAGGCCGAACTTGGGTAAATTTAAGTCATCTAAACGTTTAATATCAATAGAACCCTGGCCTGTTTCGCTAACATAACTACTACCAGTGTTTTCTGCATCGTAAATCATTTCTACTTTATTGGTTACGTTGCCCAATGCATATTTGTGTATTTCAATGTTTAGTCCTGCTACGTTACGATCCAAACAACTATATACTTGTTCTAATGGCTCAAATGCAACTACGTGATTGAACACTTTTGTTAAAGGTTTTGACCATAATCCAACATTGGCTCCTACATCAACTGCTATGTTAAAATCAGTTACATACTTATATGCTTCATCTCTAACGTCATCTTGATACTCGGGTGGCCCGCCATTTTTAATACGTTTAGCGATTAGTCTTTCAAAATGATTGTCGCTGTCTGGCATCCAATAATCATAAACTTTTTTCATACTACACCTATTAATGCATTTTTACTGCCTACATTTTCTAATTCTCGATACCCATAGTTTTTTAATATATCAAAAACAGAATTTTTTTCTTGATTATATCTCAGTGAATGACCTTTTCTTTCGTACAAAATAACAGGTTTATATTTTTTGATAGTATCAATAGCACCTTGTATAATAAATGTTTCGTATCCTTCAACATCTATTTTTATAAAATCTACATTTTTAAACTCAAAGGAGTCTAGTGTCTTTACTTTAATATTTCCATGCGATGTAGGATCAACATGTGTACTAAATGTTTTATTAGAATCAAAGTTAAGAGCAACAGTTTCTTCTTTATTTCCTAATCCACAATCATAGATACTGACATTATTTAATTTGAACTTTTTTGCATTTAACTTAAAACATTCATTAACTTCAGGTACAATTTCAAAACTCGAAACATGATCGAAATATTTTGACATATTATAGGTCATTAAACCGTAATTTGCTCCAATATCAATTGCATGACGAGTTTTTCCTTTTCCGCAATACTTAAATGCAGTTTCTAGATGATCTTTTTGGTATTCTAAAACATCTTTTAATCCGACTCTGTCAATGGCTCTTGATAAAGTGTTATCTCCTTTTAAAACACTCCATTCTTGAAAAATATCAATTTCCAATGTTGTTTCCTTTATTTTTTATTTCTTTCATTTCGAAGCATGTGTTTCTCTTGACGTATTTCTTTGCTTTCTTTTTCCCACCACCCGTCGTCGTAGTTGTGTTTATACTGGCGGAGTTTTGCATTCATTTTTTTTGCCATTAAAAATGCTTCTTCAAGTTTGTTTTCTATGTCTTGTTTAACTTGAGTATCTGGCAAATTATCGTATATTAAATCATAAAGTTCTCTATGCACTTCGCATATAGTTCTAAACTTTTGCGTTTTATCAGTTTTAAATCCTGCCATAATAACCCCTTATAAGGTAGCATCTTCCATGCCGGCTACTCTTAACTTTACTACATTAGTTATCTGCCACTGTTTTTGGTCTAACGCTTTTAAAACACCTAACCATTTGTTTCTAATAAGTGCAAATTCGTTAATAACTTTTTCGTAATCAACTACGTCTGCTTCGCCGTCGACATACTTTTCTACGTCTCGACTGCTTAATGCACGTTGATAGTTTTCAAGATATTTTTTAAAGAAACTACTACGAAGACGTCTTAGTTCAATATTAAGATATTCTAGTATTGCTTCAATTTCTTGTAGTTGATTAAATCTGTGTTCGACAATACCAGGCATTTCTGCGGCTGCTCGTTCTATATTGCCTTTTAGTTTAACTTCGAGACGAGCTGTTGCCAACTCGTCTTCGAAATATATGATAGCATTCGGTATCTCTCCGATGTCTCGAGATACTTTGCTGTACCAGCCCATTATTCATCCTCTTCGTCGTCGTCTGCGTCAAGATCTAAATAATAGTTTATAGCATAATCTAGATATTTGTCATTACCTAAAAGTTCTTTAAAAGTAATGTCATCAATACCATAATCAGCAAGCAAGTCTACAAACTTTTCTGCTGCTATATCTATTTGTTTTTTATCAAGATATTCTTTAAATAAACTCCAAATATCAGCAATTTGGGCTTCGTTCATAGTTAATTACTCCTCGTTATCAACAACTGCTTCTTTGTCAGCATCTTCGATATTTACCGAAATTGCTTTTTTATTAGGCATATCGTCCATAACGCGGTCTAGTAAATCACCTGACCAATTTTTGCGATATTCAAGAAACACTTCGCCGTCACTGGTAACATACTGATAACGGTTTCCAATTTTCTCCAGCAAACCTTTTGTTTCAAACATGTCAAACAATCCGCTGTAAGGGTCCATTCCTGTTTCGTATGGAATTTTAACCTGTACACTTTCAAACGGTTTAGCATATCTTGTTTTCATAATCTTACAGGCTGCTCTAATACCGTTGACTGTTGATGTTTTGTTGCCATCTTCGTCTTCTTTGAGTTTGAGTTTTTTCATTGCTACAACAATACTACTTGCATAGATAAAACCTGCACCGCCGGAAATCTTGTCATCCGGATCAAACATGTCTTGACTTGCATAAGTGTGATTGGTAACAACCATGCCTACGTTATAACTGCCAAACATGTTAACACAGTTTGTAACCAATGCTTTAAGTGCTTTGGCCTTACGACCCATGTCACCTTTCATGTCACCTGCTTCGAACTGGTTAAGTTCTGTAGGCGACATAAGCATACCCAAACTGTCGATTACAAACAATACTTTTGGACGATCTTTTTCGTCCATTGTTTTGTAATCTTTCATAAACAGCGAAATAGTTTTAGCAACATCGTCAATCATTGCCATGTTAAGTTTTAGCAATTTATCTTCGCTGGTATCTACACCTAGAGCGTGTAGCCATGTTTCGTCGAGTGCGTTTTCGCTGTCAATTAGAACAACAAAGATACCTTGCTCTTGTGCATTTTTTACAATGTTACCAGAACAGAAATAACTCTTGCCCGAGCCTGATTCACCTGCAAACACACTAACCTTTCCTAGTGGAATACCTTTTTTAAAGTCTCCACTGATCAAGTAGTTAAGTGCATAACTGCCTGTTGAAATCCAGTCTGTAGGATCGTGAAATCCTGCACTCATTCCGTCAATAGACTTTGTTAGACTATTGCGAAATTTTGTTGGGTCAAATGTTTTGGTTGCCATTAACTATCTCTCTTGATGGTTAACGTATCGCGAATTAAGTCAACAAGGTCGTCTTCGGTTGAACAAAGAATTTTTGCTGTAGACCACTCGTCTTCGCTGTCTCTACCTGTTGCTTCAATCATGAAGCCGTTGTCGTACATACTTATAATAAACGTTTCGCCTATTTTATTGAGTTTGTCACTGATTTTTGTAATTTTAGCCATAATTATCTCCTATGAAAAAGTAGTAGGGGATTTCTCCCCTACTGATTAACCTTGATTTTGACGTGCTCTAATCTTTGCAAGAATGTCTTGTGCGCCGCTAGCGGATGGCATTGCTGCTTCTGGCTTAGGTGCTTCCATTTTTACTGGAGCCGGAGCAGGCTCATCTTCAAAAGGGATATCGTCGTCACGTGATGCTTTGCTTGCACTGCTTGCACTGCTGTTCATAGGATCGCCAGTCTTTGCTGCAAGACCTGCTGGACGGAAATATTGGCTCCAACGATCTGGATCGTAAGGTTCTCCATCTACGCTAGCCTCAAACATTTCAGTAAGAACTTTTAGTTCTACTTCGGTTGGCTTCTTAGGAAGGAAATCAGAAAGATTAAATAGACCGTTGTTATTAATTGCTTTCATCTCTGCATCAGTTAGCGGACGAGTACGACGTGCCCAATTACTTGCACCGTAGTCTGCATAGCCACCTTTGCTTCCTTTGCTTAGACGGAAATCAACACCACCGGTATAGTCTGTTGGAAGATCTTCCAAATCAGGATCCATCAATGCTGCTTTGATTAGTTGGAAAATTTGTGGGCCGATAATAAAGCGACGAATCGGATTTTCCGCAACCGAATCTTCTTTTAGCGGATTGTCTGTAACAAAACCTTGGAAGATATAACTACGCTTTTTCCAGTACTTGCGTCCTAGTTCTTCAAGTGCCGTATCTTTGAACCAACCGCGAACGTCTGCCAGAATAGGGCAGTTTTCGCCATACATTTCCATGCAAGGAACCTGTACTTGTACCGGACGCGAATCCGTTTCTCCTTTAACTCCAGCAAATGGGAGTTTAATCATAAGGCGTTCTGCCCAGAAGAATGTGTTGTTGGTATTACCGTCTGGAAGGAAACGCAATGTTGCTGTTTGACCTTCTTGCATATTCCAAAACGGGTAAATTGCGTTATCGCCACCTGTATTAGAATTGCCTGCCGAACGTGTTTCTTGTTCTTTAAGTTTTGCGCGAATTTCTGCTAATGATGCCATAGTTTTTGCCTCCTATAAATGTTGCCTATGTGCTTAGTGCCTATAATGTGTAGCACATTGTTAATACTACACAGTTTTATTTATCTTGTCTACTGAAAAATGTCAAAAAAATGAATAAGTTAGCAGATTAATAACCTGCTAACTTTTTAATGATTTCCATTTGTGGATATGGTGAATTTTGAAGTTCTTCGGCCTGTTTAGCCATTACAGTGCTTTCAATTTTTTTCATGAATTGTGCGGCGGGTTTCACAAATTGGTCGCCGTAATCTTTTTGCACCGCGGTCAATACCGCTGTTTCGCCTTTGGGGAATTTACCTGATTCTCTATCAAAATAACTTAGAATAAATTCACTTAGTGGTATTTCGGGTTTTTTTGGAGTCATGCTCATTGGCGACATAGTTGAGTCTGTGGGTGGTGAGTATTCTGTTTCTGCTTCGTCTCTTATTGAGTCAAGATACTGCATCACCGGATACAATGTGTTTACAATTTGATTTGCAAATTGTGCGTTGCTACTTGAACCTGGCTCACGTTCCATGCCTTTGGCAACTTTACGCAATTCCATCATTGCCTTAATAGCGTCCTTTGCATTGTTGTCGATGTTTTGAAATCCTTTGGTCTTGGCTTCAATGAAGTTGTATACTTCCCATACATCATTAGCATATTCACCGGCTAAATTGCCTTCATAACTGCTTTGGCCTAATTCAATTGACTTACTGATTTTACGCAAGTTGCCTAAAACTGATATAGCATCTTTGTTTGTGTTGATGTATGCTTCACCAAAAGTTCTACGATATGAATTACTAGCCATCGAACCTTTTGAGCCTATAACTGCATTACCGTCGCCTGACAGCATAAGATCGTACATCAGTTTGATTACATCCATAGGAGTTCTTTTGCTTGCTATTGTTCTTTTAAACCATGCTACTTTTTCTGGTTTCATTGGTCTACGAGATTTAGTAGTGATAAGTTCTATTGCTCTACGCTTAACATCATCTACGTTATTCATCTTTTGTAGTTGTCTTAGATCGTCGGCTGTAAAGTTATCATCTTCTGCTTCGCTAACTTTTACGCAGTTGTCTACACGTTTGCCACCTTTCATTTTGGTGCCCATACGCTTGTAGCCTTTCCAGCATACTTTGCCGTCTACGCCTTTTTGCTTTTCTTCGCTGAGTGTACGCCAACTCGGATTGCCACAATCTTCGCACACGTGATCACTAAACTGACCCATTGTATCTTCAAACGCTTGCTCTAGTTCAAACTCTTCTCTAGTAGTGTGAGGTCTTGGCACCCTACCACTCATAGGACTGTATCCTTTGTCTTTCTTAGGAGATGGCTTAAATACGTCTGCTTCGGGTTCTTTGTTATCGGCAGAAGTTCTACGGTCAGACCTGCGATCCAACCTACGAGCAGCACTTAATGCCACAGCCGCACGGGCAGCACCTGATATTTCATCGAGATCATCTACTTCTTCTGCTACTAGATCTTCTGGGCCAAGTTCTTTGGCCTTTGTTGCTTCGCCTACTAATTTGTAAATGTACGGAAATACGTCTTTGAGTTCTTCGTTAAACTGCTTGATAGTAAGTTGATCTATCCAATTCTCAGAAACGTCATTGGGTACTTCTTCTACAACCTGTACTGTAAAGTTTGCGGCTGCTTCTCGATAATATGCTTCTTTTTGTAGGTGATGAATTTCTTTTTTAACAGCCTGGATGCGTTCATTAACTGTGTCCATATAACCTGCAAGTGTTTCAGCCATCACTGTGCTTCTACCCATGTATGTTTTGAACTTTTGTAATTTTACTGCTTCTTCACTGAGGCCTGCAACGTACTTGCCGAAATCGTCATAAGCATTACCGCCTTCACTAACGTGACGAGCCATTGCTCTAGCACCTGCTAGGTGACGGAATGGATATTTAAAACGTTCACCTTCTGGAGATTCAATATAAATTGCACCGATTTTTTGTGAACGGCTACCTACTGATTCAACGTTGATTGGTTGAGTATGCTTAATTGCTAGGCGTGCGTTTCCGATACGCTGATAACTTGTTTTGTTTGTGCCATACATTCTTGACTCGGCCATTGGTTCTTCTCCGGGGCGATTTGTTGCTAAAAATTGATAGTCTCTTCTGTTTAGATTTGACTTATTAATATCTCGTACATCAAATGGCATCATTCTTTTCTTAGCAAAGATTCTCAACTCTTTAAGAAAATTATACCAGTTGCCTTGTACTACTTCGTCCTTACCTTGTACTAGATCTTTTCCTACTACTACAACAACACCGTTTTTTTCATCTAAACTAACATTTACTTTACCAAGTTCATTGCCGGAATCGGTAAATGCAAAATCAAAGAAACGTGCATCAGATGGAACATTTGTAATATTTCCATCTCGGTCGCCGATAGTTACGCTAGGAAATCTTCCGCGAATCTTTTGAAATAGATCATTTGCTACACTACTAAGGTTCTTCATTATATGTTATTTATCAAAAACTACTGCTTATAAAGATCGGCATTGGCATTTCATAGTCGTCTTCGGTTTCGATTTGGACAAATGTATTATATATTGTTGGGTCCCAATCTTTGATAATTGTAATCATTCTTAAAGACAACATCATTGCACTTACAAGATCGTCTGTTTGTCCTTGCTTGGCTTGAAAACTACTGCCTGTGGCAATAAAGTTTTTAAGTTCGGAGATAAGAGGTTTACTTCTAACCAACAGTTGATCGTTTTCAATCATTGTTTTTAATCTAGCACATACAGTTACTTTTGAACTATGTGTTGTGTTAAAGCCTTTTCTAAACTTTCTAACATGACCTTTTCTTATTGGCTCGCTAATAAAAAGCCCAGGAATATTTTCTTCACCAAAGTCGTTGATAACAATTAGCGCGGCTTCTCCTAGTCCGTTGTTTTCTACACTCCAGTATATGTTAGAACCTCCGGATTTTGTTTCGTCAGCAATATATTGACAAATATCTTTTAGCACTCTAATTTGGCCAGGAATTGCAGTGGTGTTATGTTGCCATTCTGCAACTTGTTCGTAGGTCGGTAATTCGATAACCTGTATTGCTGCGTAGTTTCCGCCGGTACCCATAGCAGGGTCTAATGCTACAACATAACTGTATTTTGGATTAGGTTTTTTATACCAACGAGTTTGCCCCATGTTTATTATAGGACTAACGCCCTCCATTTCAGCAAGTTTAATACTGTTAACTAGTGTTTCGTCATAGATTAAGAATTCACAGCCATATTCACGACGAAACTTTTCTTCACCGATACGACCAAGTTCGGCTTTTTTCCATTCTTCGTCGCGGTCTGGATGTTCGTCCCAGTATGCTCTAAATGCATGAAATCCGTTTACACCTACTTCACTTTCGTTGCCATATTCGTCAAATTTTAGTTCTGCTTGTTTCCAAATTGTAGCAAATGTATCTTCGTCGCTGTTTGGTGTACTAGTGATAATTGCTCGGCCACCTGTTGCAAGTGTAGGCGAAATTGAGGTCCAAAACTCTTCTGCAATGTTGGGCTGCACGAACGCAAATTCGTCACAGTATAGCAATGAAATACTCATACCACGTCCTGTGTTACCAGTAGTTGTTTGGCTTACAATACGTGACCCGTTTTCAAATTCAATAAAGCCTTTGGCATAACCAGTTGCACCTGCACGAATGTGATCCGGACAAGTTTCGTAAACATAACGAACACGTTGCATGATTTCTTGTGCGCCGGTATATTTGTGTGCTGCAATAAGAATGGTTTGATCTGGGTGAAACATTGCATACCAGCAAAGATAAATTGCAGCACAAGTTGTTTTTCCTGTTTGTCGAGGCATCATGTTAATGTTAAAACGAAAACTATGATAACTGTGCAATAATCTTAACTGATATTCATAAGGTTCAAACAGCAACTTACCTTTAACAGGATGCTGAATGTAAGCAAAGTGTTTTGCAAAGTGCAAATAACCTTCTTCAGGATCCATACATTTGAGTAAATCCTCAATTTGATTTTCTGTATATGTTTCTTTTTGGTTGGCCTTCTTAACTAAGACCCCGTCTAAACTTTTTCCCATAAAATATTTAGCAATAAAAAAAGCGCCTCTTGGCGCTTTTTGTTACTTTTTAAATGGTGCTTTTTTCTTATCAGCAACAGCCTTTTTCATCGGCTCTTTTTTGTTGCCATCTTTGTCCATATCAAGGAAGTCTGGTTTTGCTGCTTCGTTGGCTTTGGAACGTGCTTCACTGTCTTTCTTCATATCGCGTATTTTTTTATCATAGGCTAGATCGAGACCGCTATCTCTCTTTTTTACAGTTTTTTTGTCTCCACTGTCTAGGGCTTTATCAAGGCTGGCATTTGCTGCCTTAGTATACGATTGTCTAGTTTTACTTGATACTTCTTTAACAGGTGCTTTCTTCTTGTCAGCAACTGCTTTTTTCATTGGCTCTTTTTTGTTGCCATCTTTGTCCATGTCTAAGAAATCTGGCTTTGCGTTCTTTTCGTTCAATGCACGATACAAACGATCTTTGATCGATTCAACAGACATTGGGTTATCACCTTTTGCTGCTGGTTTATACATATTCTTTTCACGATTAATACCGCCGCTCAAATCTTTGGTCATAAACTTATGGTCAGCATATTCTTCGTCTGGCTCGTTGATAAATTCTTCATCAGTTTCGTATTCTGCTTCCATTGCATCCGCAGCCATTGCCATTGGCATTGCTGCCATTGCAGGTCTTGCTTCACCGGATTCGATGTTTGCCAATGCACGAAGCATCTGTGCCATGTCGTGTGCTGTTGGTGCAGATAAGTTTACGCTAACTGGAGTAGACGGTGCAGACGACGGCATAGGACCACACTCAGTTACTTTAGATTTATTCTCGACAGCGTCAAGTTTTTTCAAAATGTCTAACATATTGCTCATTTTTTGTTTCCTAATACACTTTTGGAGTTTTGTGGATCATTGTTAGATTCTACTTTGAAGCCACTTTTTTCACTGCTTTCCTTACGAGCAGTTTCTAATTCTTTTAATAGATCCATTACACGAGTAGTACCTACACTGCCTTGTGCCGAAACACCGCCCATATCCTCTTTGGTTAAAAGAGTTTCATATTCGGTATTTTCTTCTACACTTTGATGTCTTTCTACCGGACTGTCTGGATTTCTAACTATAACATGACTACGTGGCACGCTGCAAGAATGACCGATGTATTCTTGTAGTATTGCTTCTGTCGTTGGATACACAAGATCTACATCAAAGTATGTAACTTCTGTATTTTCTAAGTTTGGAAAATCTAGCGGACGTTCTTGTATTGGTGTTTTTTTGCCTGCTGAAAATGTTTCTACACCGAACTTTTCTAACATTGTCTTTAAACGATCATTGATGCCTTCTGGAAGTTCTCCAGCAAGCCCTATTTTAAAACTATATGTTTTTTTAGATTCGACTAAAAAATCTTGAAATTTTTTCATTGTTAGGATCCTATTATAACTTATTTATCTTTGTTTATTCCTTTAAGGCGTTCTAGCAAACTGTTTCTGTCAGAAACAACATAGCCTTCACCTTCTGTAAAATTGCCATCATTGATTGAATCTTTGTCTTGCTTGTCTTTTTTAAGTTGTAATTCAACCATTTTAAGTTTTTTATCTAGTTTTGCAATCTTAGCATTTAAACTGGTTTGCAACATAGAGTTAGCAACTTCAAAAACTCTGCCGCTGTAACGTGCTTCCACATTCATACCTAGATCCATTAGGTCTTCATATGCTTGCATTGCTTTGTCAGACACCTCGTTTAGTTCAATATCGGCCATTTGTCCAAGGCCGTCAACTGCGGGAAGTGCAGCCGCAATCTTATCAAACTCAGCAATTTCCCTAAAGGCTTTGTCTTGTGCTCGTAGAGCGTCGGGGTCTGATTTCTTTTCTTTAACTTTTTCTTCTTTGATCAATTCTTTTGATTCAGGAAGGTTAAGTAAGTCTTCTAATTTTTTCATAATAGTATCCCATTAAGTACTACTATTATTTATCGTCTAGATCCGTTGTGGAATAGATCATTTTCATTTATAATTCTAAAGTTAATGCCATTTTGTCTGCACCAGGATCTTGCAGCATCCCATTTAATAGAATTGAGTATTGCGTGTGCTTGATTTGTTTTATTTTTTTTGGCTTCTGCTAAACTAGTTTGGTTCATCGGTTTGACTTCAATCAGTTCAGCCTGTTGTTTACCGTCAGCATCAGTATATGCAATAAAAAAGTCTGGAACATAAATTGTATTTTTTCCAGTAAAAGGATTTTTGTAAGGAATCTTAATTGCTTCACTTGCCCATTTGTTAATGCTTGGATTGTTATCACAGAATTGCATAAACGCAAATTCCCAACTACTGCGATATGTTGGATTTCTTTTACCAACATATTTGTCAGGATTCTTAACAGTGTATTTTCCTTGCGCCCACTTAGCCATTAGTATAGTATATTTCTTGCTTCTACTTTGTCGTAGTTAACTTCTGCTTTGTAACCAAGTTTGCTAAGTTTAGATCTGTTTGCATTTAAGATAGCAGTAACCAAAGTGCTTAGTTTAACTTTGTCAAACCCTTCTAGAGTATCTAATAAAGAATTAACATTAACTCCGTCAGCCTTTGCCTGTTGTAATAATATAGTAGATACACTAATTGCTGCTAATTCGTCGAATCCTCTTTTTCTAAAAAAGCCAATCACTGAATCAACTTGACTACTGGAATAAGCAATTTCGCTTGAGAAATATCTATTGAACAACAATCTTGTTGCTTTAGAACTATCGTTGTTTTCTTGTATATTTGTAATACTTGACATTGCTATCTCTTAAAATGATTTTCGTTTTGTTTCGGTAACTGCTGTTGACGCAGGTTTTTTAGGAAACAATAAATTACCTATTGAATTACTTAATACAGATTCAAGTATTCCGCTTGCTTCTTGCTTGACACCTGCTTTAGATAAATTTTGATAATTGTTGAGTGTGTTTGCACCGTTAATAATTCCAGCAAGTATGTTGCCTTGTGAAAAACTGTCTATGGTATTGTTTAATCCTGCAATAACACCGCCGCGACCAAATATACTTGTGGTGCCGCCGCCTATTGTAGATAGAGGACTAGGTGTTTTATCGTAGTGTTCTTGAGCAAAATTTTGTGGAACATTTCCTACTTCAACATAACCTCTTGAGTATTGTACCGATTCGTATGAAACACTCAATCTATTAATACTAAATTCGGAATTTTCCTGACTTACTGCATCATGCTCAAAGTTGTCAATATACGGATTAATCAGTGTAAAACAAGTATAGGATGCTCTTGCATTTCTTGGATGCAATTGATAAATTTGTATGCTATTAAAGAACGTATAACGTTTGTTTGGTTTGTCTAGGCCAAATCTATATCGCTGTGAATCTGTATTCCAATATATTGGATTTATACCATTAACACCCTTTAAGTATGCAGGAACAGTAGTTGACGGAGTTCCGTCGGTTTCTCTTCTAGTATAATTACTGTCATTGTAGTAATATCTAAAATAACTTTCCCAGAGTAAAGATGTTAATCCTGCGTTGTCGTCATGAAATTCTATAGTTACTGGTTGATATTGCACACCGGTTTGAATAATCTTTTTTCTGTTGTATTGGTTAACTGTTTGTGTTTGCATACGATATTTTGGCAAGTCTGAACTTCTTGCTAAAATGTTAATTTCACTTCGGTAAGGATATAACGTATCACTGATTGCATAAGGATTAATATTTAATACAACATGATAGAGATGTTTAAACTTTGGAGCAAGACGCATGTTGTTGTCAACATAAAGTCTTGCCGCATGTTGGTAGTCTCCTAAGTTGCCTTTAGGATTTTGTACAGAGTTAAAAAAGTTATCAAAAAAACCGTTGAATATCGACATACTGTATTTATCTATTCGATTAAGTGCATAGATAATAGAAAAGGAGGAATAATATCCTCCTTTTCATGGCAATCATTTTATTTGTTATTAGCGGCCAGCGCCAGTTGCGGCAGTGCTTACATTACGTCCGACTGTTGTGCCTAGGCCAGTGCCAGTTGGAGTTTGTACAGCGTTGTCGTATTGCATAGTTAATGCAATTGTTACTGGTTCGCTTGTTGCATAGTTTAGTGTATTATAGTTTGCTTCACTAATGTAGCAACCATAGCACTCCCAAGTTTCAAGAACAGTAGGTGTAAATGCACCGTTGCCGCCATCTAGAATTTCGATACGAGTTAAGAACTTGTAGTCAATACCTGATGCAGCACTTGCTTGTTCCATGAAATCAAATTGCTTTTGTAGTTGTTCACCAACAAGTTTTTGAACGTTGTTGTTAACATCTTCACGTAAGTTAAGTGTTAGTGGGTTCCAAGTATGCTTACCTGCTAGGTTTACTTTTGAGTTGTAAACATGAACTTCCATGTTTTCAAATGTTAAGTTTGGTCTTGTTACATCCATAACCTGCTTTGTAAGTTCAGTTGTTGGAGTACTGACACCAAAGTTTTCAAGCGTAACACGAAAGCGGTATTGAAGTTTTGGCATTAGCAAACCTTGACTGCTTGCGCTGTCGTTGGTTGCTAGTGGAACAGTTAGTTTTGTTAATGATGAGATTGCCATATATTATTAACTCCTTATTACAAGTATTTATCAATTGTAGGGGGTATCTTTCAACCCCCTATAATCTTAAAGACCTGCAATTTCTCCTGTGTTCTTAAGACGTAGCGGAATATAAATAAATTCAATTGCCTTAACTGGTTCAATTGCAATATCTACATACAGTTCGTTTCTATCAATTCTACTTGGTGTGTTGTTTGTTTCATCACACACAACTAGATAGTCGTAAAGTGCTCTTAAGCCTACAAGTTCAACCAATAGACTTTCTACCTGCTGTTTGATTTCATCGCGTGTAATTTTGTCGTTTGGTTCAAATATATAAGGCTTTGCAAGTGTTTTTAATTGGCTGCGTAGATAAATTACAAGACGTGCTACGTTAACTCTATCTAGAGCACTTGCATTTCTTGCACGAGTCTTTTGACCATAAACTACAAGACCTGCACCGTTAAGGAACGTGATTGGGTTAACGTTGTTTTGGTACAATGTGTCTCTTTGTCCAGTGTTAAGAGCAGTGCTTATAAATTCACCTTCACTGTTTAAGTAACCTGTTGCAGTTGCGTTAGTTACACCACCGCGACGTGTACCAGCAGGAGCAAACCATGGATATGCAACTTGGTCATTGAGTGCAATAACACGCAATACCATGTGACTTGGCGGTACAACAATGTTGTTGCCTGCATTATCGCTACTAAAGCCCCATGGATAGTAAACACCTAGATATTCGTCTCTGCTTACTAGTCCGGAGTCGTTATCCTCTACGGCGCTGTTAACGTTGGTTGCCCAGTTGCTAATTGCAGTTGTAGTCGGTTGCAATCTTGCAGGACTATCACCAACAACAAACGCTGTTAGGCCTCTGTCATTATTTAGACTAATCAATTCACCAATTAGTTCTGGATATCCAGGGCAAGCAATTAGGTTGAATATTCTTGATTCATCATCTCTAACATCCTGATTGCTGTTTACACTTGCTTGTAGAGAACGTACAACTACTTTGCGTTGTGCATTTAATCCAAACGATCCTGAACCGTCGTCATTGTTTTGTGATTCAGTAACCCAACGGTGTGGATAGTAACCACTCATTGATTCGTCACCGACTCTAGTATTTTCACCATCAATATCGATGTAGTTACGCTCAAAACGCTTCACGTTAAATCCGCTGCGACGTAGGTTCCATAGCAACATACCGCGTGGGTATAGTGACGGATCTGGTGCATCAGGATCGAGATAATCACTCTCAAGTAGTTCTGTGATTTCGCCAGCAACATCGCTGTTTGCGCCAGCAGTGTTATAACGTGCATCAGCAAATAATACACCGTTTTCAGTTGTTTGATCAGTTTTATCAATTAGTACCCATTTGCTGGTTACACTGCTATAACGATAAATTTGCGGATAGTTTTGTATGTCTGCGGTAGAGATCCATAGATCACCGTCAACTAAGTTGCTGAGATCTGAACGGTCGCCGTTTATAGGTTCTGATGCGCCAACAATAGGTCCGGCTGGGTCAGTTAGAGGATAAACTTCTCTATATCCCTTCCAAATAGTGCCGTTGTGTACCATGATGTCAACTTCGTCATTAACACTGCTATACCATAGAGCACCATCTGCAGGAATAGTAGTAGGTGCAGTATCTTGTGCGTCATAAACCAACGCCTTCCAAAGTGTTGCTACAAACTGCTTTGGCGAAGTACTAACATCAGTGCCTGGTACAAAGTATAGATTTGTAGTTGTTGTTGAGATTGTTGCATCAAATGGTGTAAAGATATTATCAAAACCGCCAGTAGTATCAACTATTCTAATTTCTCCGCCAGTTGCATGTGAAATTACAACTCTGTTTTGACTATCAACTGTTGCTGTAATATTTGTAAATCCTGCACTGTTAATAGCATTTGCTAATGTATCTGCGTCTGTTCCTACGTTTCCTGAAGTAAACGAGATAGTTTTAGTAGTTAGCGTACTAACCCCTGTTGTACTTTCTGACATATCAAATGTGAAAGTACCAATTGGGAAAGAACCTACTGCAACTCTGCTACTAGTAATAGTAGTTGCACCTGAACCATTTTTTCTAAAGATTTTAAAATCTGCTAGAGTATTAGTAGCCTCTGAAGAATTATACTGTATGTATAGAGATCCTTCGGCAATGTTTGCGCCGCCACCAGTGCTGTCTAATCCATAAATGGCTGAGTGATTAGTTGCGTAGATTGGAGAGTTAATTTTTGTCCACGAATCTGTATCGGAACTGTAACGCTTAACATCCCAATTTGCACCTAGATTTGGAGTTGTAATCTTAACCCAAATAGAACCTGTTGGACGTGGCGAAACGTCTGCTGTTTTAAACGCAGGAACTTGTGTGTGAGGTGATACTTGAATTGATGGTGGATAATATAATCTAGGCTGTGTAATGCCCAGTGCAGAAAATGTTGCATCATCACCAAATAGTTCAATTACATCGCCATTTGAACCGTTATAGAAAAGATTTAGTCTACCGTTTGTAACACTAGCAGTAATACCATCTGCTACTAGTGCGCTGTTTGCATTTATGTCTGCTGCTAGTTGTGCTACAGTTGTACCTGTTGTTATGATTTCATAAAGTGTTGCACCACTACTATCTGCTGTTAGACTGATTCCAAAAACTTTTCCAGTGGTTAGTGTTGGATTAGCAATAGACGCAGTTACAAATGGAAAACTTGCTTTCCACGCTGCGCTTCCAACTGCAACCCAAGTACCTGCAGAATTCTTATACCATAGTTTATTAGTATTTGTAACAGCAACAACAGCATAGTCACCAATTGCACCTACACTACCTTTTGGTGTATAATTTGCACCACTGAAGTTAACTACTTTGGTTGTGTCTGTGATAACCAACGGAACTTTATTTACAAATGTTTGTCCACCAGTAACGTTTGCAGCATTGCCGTTCCACTCAAATACACCGTATAGCGAGTCATTGGTGTCAAACCAGTATGCACCATTAGTTGGCTTGCCGGCAGTTTCTGTTGCACTAGCAGTAAGTGCAGAAAGGTCTAGATTTGCTCTTACAACATATGCTCTGTTTGAAACACCAAGGAATGAGTACGCTGCTTGAAGACCATATTCGTTTTGTTCGCCGCCGTGTATTGGATTGTTATTAGCATCTGTATAAAACAGTGCATCGCCAAATGTTTCAGAAAGTTCTCTCTGTGATGAAACCAAGTAAACTTTACCAGCGTTTGATGCTAGTGTACCGGGTGCAATACCAGTGCCTCCTGGATTCGGTTTATTTGTTTGAGTTGCGATAAAAATAAGAGGTACAGTACCCGGTTCGGCCGGAGTATAAAAACTCTCGTCGATAACGCTAACCTGTACGCCTGGTGATACCAATGCCATTGTCTATTCTCCTTGTGGATCTTTGCTTAATATTATTTAGCATATCCATCGAGAAAATACTCGTTACAACACCAAAAAAAGCGTAGTTTATAATATGTGATTAACCAACTGATCTATATTACGTTCTAATTCTGCTAAAGAACCGTTGTTATCAATTACATAATTTGCCATCCAAATTTCAAGACTCATAGAAGTTGGAGGTTCTGGAGGCAAATAATCTGACCTATCAACCCAAATTGCATAATCAAATACGCCTGTGTTACGCATTGCATGAAATTCTGCTTTGTTACGTAATCCGCAATAGATATCATGTTCTTCGAATATTTCTCTACCCAGTCGTGCTGCGTCAGGACGACAATAATCACGAATCATTTCATACCATTCTTGGCGATGATTATGACGATCTGCGTAGCATTCTTCTTCGTTATAATATCCATAAACGTTTTTTAGACGATCAAAGATAAATCGCTTACTACAAAAACGACTAGAAGATTCAAAGTTAAATTTGTATTTTTCTTTTAAAATTTCGCAGACTGTGTCTTTACCATGTCTGCCGTGTCCGATTACTAGTAATTTTTTTCTCATAATGTATATTAAAATAATTTTAGATATTTGTCAACCAAACGTTATTAGGTCCTACATCATATTTTTTTATAACTTCATTTACAGCACGATTAACACCAGGAAAGTCGATATCATGTCCGGTTAACAGGCCGCCGTTTTTGAGTTTAGGTGCGTATGCTGCTATGTCTTTTTTAACCCATTCGTAACTGTGGTCAGCATCTATAAAAACTAAATCTAAACTGTTATTGGACATACTGTTAGCACCCTCAACACTTAATGCTTCAACAGGTATTAATCTTCTACCGTACTTTTCTTTAATTTTGTTATTATAAAAACCTGCAATACTTTTGTCAACAGCATAGATTGTTAAATCAAGATTTTGGTCTAGCAGATGAAAGGTAGTGCGGCCGTCTCGAACACCCACTTCTGCCATTGTTTTAACATTGTGTTTTTTTATTAACCAATCAAGAAAATAACGTCTATTGCTTTTACCTGTCCAGGGTACAGTTATATCAACTGCTATACGAGGTCCTTTAGCCAATTAAAAATCCATATCCGTAGCCGCCAGCAAGGCCTAGTGCTACTTCGTTATCTAACTTTTCCATTTCTGCTTGTGCTTCTGCTTTAAGACTCGCACCATTAAGCGAAGTACCACCTTGCGGGCCAGCAATAGTAGCAAACTTTTCACGTGCTTCCCCTAGCATATACTTACAACTTGCAAGTGTGTAATCTTTGATCCACTGTTTTGATAGATAATCTACTAACAATTCACTGTCCGGTCTATGATTATAGCAGAACAATAGAATTTCTTCACCGGCTCTGGGACGTTGCAACAACGTCATTTTTCTAGTTGCTGGGTTCCAGGTAAATTCAATAAAACTTCCAAACATACGTCCTACCAATTCTTGTTGCTGTGCAAAAAGTTCGTAAGATAACAAGCCGCCCATTCCAGACCCTGCAAGCAAGTATGTATTTGTGTAAGCCAAGTTAAACGGTTCAAACAAACTACTGCCATCGCCGCCACCACTGCGTGATCCTACACTACGTCTAAAGCATTGACGAACTTCTACAATTTCATGTGGTAAAATGTATTCGTTTTGATCTTCAACTAGTTTGAGCGTTATATAACTTTCTTCTACTGAGTTTCCGCCACGCTGTCTATATCTAGTAAGTGCTTTTGTTAATGCAGTATTATAGTGTATTGGATCTAGTTCTACATCAACCATTCCGCCGCCAAGGAATGTATGAACATAATCAAATACTTCTTGCTTTAATGTTACTAAATTATTATCAGCCATTGTGATTCTCCTAAACTATTTATCGTTTATATTAGGCTAAATATTGTATGCCAAGACTATCTCTTTATAGACCCGAAAAAAGCAATGATTATGAATTCTTAGATAAAGTTATCTTGGAACAATTTTCTATTGGCGGTACTGACATTTACTTACACAAGTATTTAGGTCCAAAGAATCCTCAAACAGGCCAAGGTACTGCGGATCAACCAACCTACGATACACTGGATCCTCTTAATATACAAGACTTGTTATTTTTAGAAAATAGAGATAGAGAATATGACCAAGATATCTATAGAATAAGAGGCATTTATAATTTACAAGACAACGATTTTAATCTAAGTCAGTTTGGATTGTTTTTAAGTAACGATATTGTTTTTATGACTGTCCACATTAATTCAACTGTTAAGACACTGAGTAGAAAAATTATTTCAGGTGATGTTATTGAACTACCACACTTGGCTGACGAATATGCTCTCAACGGGTACGACCTTGCACTTAAACGATTTTATGTTGTTGAAGAAGTCACCCGTGCGTCTGAAGGTTTTAGTCAAACTTGGTACCCACACTTGTATAGATTAAAGTTAAAACAACTTGTTCCAAGTCAAGAATACCAAGACATACTGGATAAGCCCGCTGGAGAAAATACAGGTACAACCATTGGTGACTTACTAAGCACCTATAATAAAGAGATTGAAATCAACGATGCTGTTATTGCTCAAGCAGAAGCAGATGCAGGATTGAGTGGTTACAACACTAGTCATTTCTATACATTACAAGTTGATGAAAACGGAAAAGCAGAATTAGTCACAGCCGATTTAACCAATCTAGATGCTAGTGCTTCCAGTGAGTTTGCAGATAGAATAAATCAAACTCCGGTAAGAGAAGGATATTCGGGATACTTACTAGGAGACGGTTTTGCTCCCAATGGTGAAGCGTTTGGAAGCGGCATTACATTTCCTCAGGCGGCAATCAAAGGAGATTACTTCTTAAGAACAGATTTTATGCCTAATAGACTATTTAGATTTGACGGGAGCAGATGGGTGAAGGTTGAAGACAATGTAAGACATACACTTACAAATAGTGCAATAAGAAGAACTCAAAAAGGTACATTTATTAATAATACAAACACAGATACAATCTGCGGCGATACCATAGACGAAAGACAAAGCCTAAGTAAGGCATTGAGACCTAGGGCAGATAACTAATGAGTTTACATTTTTACGACGGCCAAATAAGAAGATATATAACACAAATTATTAGACTGTTAAGTAATTTCAGTTATCAACAAAGCGATGGCACACTAAAAAGAGTGCCAGTGTTGTATGGTGATATATCTAAACAAGTTGCTGCACTAATTCAAGAAAACAGTGAAAATAAAATGCCGTCAATTCCTCGTATGGCTGTATATGTTACCAATCTTGAAATGGACAGAAATAGAACCAGTGATTCAAGTTTTGTTTCTAAAGTACACATTAGAGAACGTGCATACGACGAAGCAGGAAACGAATATTTAAATACTCAAGGACGTAACTATACAGTTGAACGTTTAATGCCAACACCATATACGTTAACTGTACAAACAGATATTATTACAAGTAACTTTGACCAAAAACTACAGATTATGGAACAAATACTAATGCTGTTTAATCCTAGTCTTGAGATTCAAACAACAGATAACTTTGTTGACTGGACTAGTTTAACCACTGTTAATCTAGAAAATATAACATTTTCAAATAGAACTATTCCAGTTGGTACTGAATCTACCTATGATGTATTTTCTTTAACTTTTGCAACTCCTATATATATTTCGCCGCCTGCAAAGGTTAAACGTTTGGGTGTTATCACAAATATCATTACTAGTATTTTTACAGATTCAGATGGAAATATAGAACTAGGAATCAACGATGGGAATAATCTCGAAGTCGTTGAAACTAGAGAATTAACTGATGCTGACGGTAATACTGAGAGATTGGTTGACTATGGACAGTTTCCTAATGTTGGTACAGGCGAAATTGATATTAATGTTAAAAGAACTCTTAGACCCATCCAAGCAGGTGCATCATCAAGTAATACAACATACCTTAGTTTAGGATTGTATGTTATTAATAATAAAGCATATATTATCGACAAAGGGTCCATCGGTACATTTAATTGGACTGCACTAGCAGAAGCATATCCGGGTTGTTACAAGCCTGGTATTAGTCAAATTAGATTATTAAAATCCGATGGAACATATATTGTAGGTTATATAACTGTTAATCCGTTAAATCAAACAGAACTCTTTGTAGACTGGGACGAAGACACCCTTCCGAGCAACACTGTTCTTACAGGCCCAGCAAGAAACCCAAATAGTTATACAAGTATTGATTATATTATTGATCCACTGCGCTGGAACCCAGAAACACGACTTGTATCAGGACTAAGACTTCTTACACTCGGAAAAATAGGCAACGATGCAAACGACGACGGTGCAGATGGGTGGAAAGATCAAACCAGTCCGTTTGGTGATTTAGTTGCAGGTGAAAATGACATCATAGAGTACGACGGCGAAGAATGGCATATAATTTTTGATGCTAGTACAGCAACTGAAGAAATCTATATTATTAACTTAGCAACAAATTCTCAATACAGATGGACCGGTGAGTTTTGGACCAAGAGTTACGAGGGTGAGTGGTCACAAGGAGCATGGATGCTGTTCCCCGAAGGCTAATTATTTGTATGAAGAAAATAATTTGCTCCGGTGCTCTTTTCTATACGCTGACCACTAATCGTTTTTTATTGTTACACAGAACTCAAAGTAAACAAAACAACGTTTGGGGACTGGTTGGTGGCACCAACGAAACTACCGAAACTCCTTGGGAAGGATTAAAACGTGAAATCCAAGAAGAAATTGGTATTATACCCGAAATAAAAAAAGCAATACCCTTAGAAACTTTTGTTAGTAACGATGAGCAATTTTTATTTCATACGTATTTGTGTGTAGTTGACAGTGAATTTATTCCACAATTAAACAGCGAGCATGATGGCTATGCTTGGGTTAGTTTTGGTAAATGGCCAAAACCTTTACACACAGGCTTGGCCAATACTTTAAGATCAAAAACCAATCAGCAAAAATTAGAAACAGTTTTTAAACTAATAGGCATGTTTGATCAAACTGTTCTTTAAGCCAGTCAAAGTTGTTGATCATTTTGAGTGCTTCAAGATTGCCTGTATTTGCCAATCCGTAAAGTTTTCCTGCATTTGCACCTGCAATGCAGTATTCACCAAACGGTTTATCTTGACCTCTGGTACACCAAACGTTTAATCTAAAATCAGTTTCTTCGTCGAGTTGTCCGTTGATAGACTTACTAGCAAGTTTAACTGTTTCTCTAAAAGCACTGCGCCAAGTGCTAAACGGGTCTGTGTTAAATTTAGTAATGTTGCTAATTCTATTAATACTTTTAAAGTAAGGTGAAATACTTGTAGTCATGTCCGGCTTTGAGGTATCCATATTTAGAGTTAGTTCTCTTGGTAGTAGTTTTACAGCACCGTAACCGTAAACAAGACTGTTTATAGGATTTTGTGCTTTCCATACGTGTACAGTTTTGCGACTGTCTGGATCGTATGCAGGAACATAATAATCAAAATTAAACTTGGGAATAATTTCTGCGTCAGCGTCAACGATCCAAATCATATCAGTAGAGCATAATTTTGCTGCCGCAATATGTGCGTTGTGTACACCTTTGACTCCATGCACACGCTTTGCTCTCGAAAAACGTTCCAACAACTTTGCATAATTTTCGTCTGCATCTTCTTCGTCGTTGCTAATAAACACAATGTCGTAAGGTGCAGGTTCGCTGGCAATAACATCGTATTGTTTTTTATTAGCAAAGAAACGCATCTTAATTTCTTTTTCTGTAACAAATGTCTTTTTAGAAATCAATGATACACCGTCATAGGCAGTTCCATTCATGTACACATGATTGATTTCTCTTTCAAATTTTTCATAATGTGGAAAATATAAATCAAAAGCAAAGTCCGATTTTACATTTACTTCTGGAGGAATCATCCAAAACATGTTTGTTTTAGATTTTTCAACTGCATCGATATAATCTTGATATGTATCAACACTAAACTTTTCATATTGGCGAGGCGTAGATGCAACAATATCCCAGTCTTTTTTATTAATGTAAAACCTGTTTTCAATTTCTCTTTCAGTTACTGGCGAGTGTTTACTGAACAACACAATTCCGTCACGATGTTCGCCGTTAAGCATAACATGATTTATTTTTCTATCATATTCATTATCGTGAGTAAAATATAAATCAAAATCAAATGTTAGTTCAACATCATTGGGTATTCCCCAAAACATTTCTGTAGAGGATTCTTCAAATGCTTTAAAATAATCAACGTAGTTGTTGATTACAAAACAATTGTATTGTTTTTTAGTGCTAGCAACAATGTCCCATTCTTTTCTATTAACTATATGTCTATATTCAATTTCTCTTTCGGTAAGAGGAACATGTTTACTGCATAAGAACAGGCCATTGTAGTATTTTACATCATCGACTAGATGAACAAACACATGATTTTGTTTACGGTCATATTCGTTATCATGTGTAAAGTAGATGTTGGGTACAGTAGCAGAGATATTTCTACTGCTCATCCAAAACATTTCTGTAGTAGAATTTTCAAGAGCAAAAAGATAGTCGTTATAAGAATCTATTTCAAATACATCATACTTTACAAGACTACTGCCTACAATATTCCATTCTTTACGTTCGGCTGGGAATCTATGTTCTATTTCACGTTCTGTTAATATTTTTTTCTTGCTTAACAATAACAACCCATTATATAGGAGGTCAGCATCGACTTTATGTTCAAAAGCATGATTCTGGTTTCTATCAACAGTGTCGTGATGAGATATATAAAATGTTTTAATTAGTTCTTGATTAACAGATATGTTTTTGCTGCCTGCCCAAAACAGATCTGTAGAGGATTTTTCTAATGCTATAAGATAATCGCTGTAGGATTCGATGTTAAAGTAATCAAAAGATTTAGGAGTACTAGCAACTATATTCCATTCTTTTTTAGTTATATAAAATCTATAATCGATTTCTTTTTCAGTTAATTCAACGTGTTTACTAAACAACACAATGCCATCGTAGGTATCGTTATTTAAAAATACGTGTGTAATATTTCTATCATAAAAATTTTGATGTTCAAAATATAAATCAAAGTCGTAATTGATTTCTACGTCAGATGGAATTCCCCAAAACATTTCGGTTGAACTATTTTGTTTTGCATTTAGATAGTCTTGATAATTGTTAATTATAAACTGATTGTATTTCTTTTTTTTACTGCCTACAATGTCCCATTCTTTGCGTTCAGCAGGAAATCTATGTTCTATTTCACGTTCAGATAATAATTTATTTTTACTTAATAAAAATAAACCATTATACAATTTACTGTCAACAACATCATGAACAAACGCATGATTTTGATTTCTATCAACAGAATTGTGATGTGATATGTAAAACGCTTTGATTAATTTTTGATCAGTATCGATATTTTTACTGCTTGCCCAAAATAAATCTGTAGTAGATTTATTTACAGCATCTAAATATTCATCAAAAGAATCTATCTCAAAGTAGTCAAAAGATTTAGGAATACTAGCAATCATATCCCATTCTTTTTTATTTGCATAAAATCTATGACTGAATTCTTTTTCTGTAATTGGAGAATTTTTACTAAACAGTGCAATGCCATCGTAATCAGTTCCGTTTAACCAAACGTGATTTATATTTCTATCATACTGATTTTGATGACTAAAGTAAACGTCAAACTTAAAATCTTCACTTACAACCACGTCGTCTGGAATAAACCAGAATAGGTCTGTTTTTGAAGTTTGTATTGCATCAAGGTAATCTTGATACGTTTTTAAATAAAATTGATCATACGGTGCAGGGTTGCTGGCAATAATGTTAAGTTCTTTTTTGTTAGCATAATACCTATACTGCTTTTCTTTTTCTGTAGGCTGATAACTTTTTGGAAAGAGTGCAATACCATCTCTAGTTTCTTTGTTGCCATTGCCAAGTACATGAGTGAACTTATGACTCCAGTCGTCTGGAATATATGAAAATTTAAAAAAGTCAGAAACTATAACATCATCAGGAACAATCCAGAACATGTCAGTTGAACTGAGTTTTTGTGCATCGTCTAAGCAATCAACCGCAATAGTATTTGGAAATCTACTTTTTAATTTTTTCCATGCTTCGGTATCGGTGTTGCCGCCGAAGAATATATCAAAGTTATCTTTGCCTTGTAATACATCATAGATGCCACAGATAAAGTTTTTTGTAATTTTATATTCTGTTTTAATTTTTGTCGGTACAAGTTTTACTTTGTTCCAACTTTTTACTCGCTTGCTAGATTTATATACATATGGAAATAGATAGATTGCGTCTTCAGTTGGCTTAAACCACCAAGGAAATTCTCTTAGTGTGTTAATGGTTTGATCAACTATCCACACATAATCATGTTCATGTTTGTATTGCTCAACAACAGACAAGTCATTGGTATTATCGGTCAGATGTATAGGATATTTGTATAAAATATGATTTTTTAGTACATCTTGACTGTTATAAATTGTTTGGCCAAAACGTTGAAATTTATCTATTGCTCTCATTTGTTTCTTCTATCAAATAGGCTTTGGTTCCGTAGTGTGCAACTTCATTGCTTAAATCTGCATCTACGTAAATTTCAAATCCAGTATTGTTTGCTTGGCTACAAAAGTAGATATCTTCGCCACTCAAGTCTTTGGTATCTTCGTTCCATATATATTGAAACCACGGCTTTGGTAGATTTTCAAATACAACTCGAGAGACTAACATACATCCCATTCCAACAGCAAATACTTGATGTAAACCTGTTTTTGCAGCAAGACGTTTATCTAGATTGTTGTTGTCTAAAAATGCAACACTGCGTTGCGGCTTTATTCTTGTGCTGTACGTTGCTGCACATATTTCTTGATTGTGTTTTTTTAAACGTTCAAAAACAGTTGCAGGAAAATGCATATCGCTATCTAGCCACAGTATATAGTCTGCTTTTTTTTCTAATGCTGTTTCTGTTAATGTGTTTCGTTGTTGAGGAATTACCGAACCTAAATTAAAAATAAGTTCGTAATCTACATTATCTTTTGCTAAACGTGCAGTAAGATTTGCCAGACATTTAGCAAATCCTACCTGCACAGTATCTCTAGCAGGAACACATATTGCTAGTTTCATTAGATTAGTTCGTTAGCAACCATGTCCAAGTTTAATTCACGTTCTGCTTCGGCAGTAACGTCATTTAGTTTTCTTGCTGTGCCTGTGGCAATCTTTACTGCTTCTCTAAAATCATCAATTGGAAGTGCTGACATTTCAAGCATGTGTTCTGGTTGAACTTTGCCAAGAGTTAGCAAATCTACTGCGGCTTTTTTACCAATAGCAGTAATCCAATGCAATCTATCATCTGCTTCTGCTCTTGCCATAACAGCACTTTTTTCTTCGCCATCAAGGACTTCTGTTTCATATAGTTTTAGATCTTCGTCTGCTAGTTCAAGCGAATTAAGTTTAGTAAGTTTTCTAGCCTTGCTGTATTCGTTTGCTAGAACGACATTGAAAATTTGATATTTTGTGTACATTATGTGCTCCTTAAATTGTACCTTGACCGCCAAAGGTAGCACTCATTGCTATGGTAGTTCCGACACTGATTCCAAGGAATGTTCCTAGATTACTCATTGTAATAGGTGTAGTGGATCCTCCGAAATAGTTTCGGATTTCTAACATAGTAATTGTACTGCCTGTTGGAGGTAACGCCATTTAACTTCTCTGCTTATTTAATATTAGCACATTATTTACTTTTGTCAAGTAGAGTAGCCGGTAAAAACCGGCTACTCATTATTTATCGGCAAGTTTTTGAACCATTGCACGTAGTTCATCAATTTGCTTTTGTTGCTCTTTAAACACTTCAATGAACAAGCCGGCCATTGCACCGTAGTTAACAGTCTTAGTGCCGTCTTCTAGTGTAGTAACAACTTCTGGAACGTATTGTTCTATTTCTTGTGCAACTACACCCATGTAGACTCTGTCTTTGTCTTCAAGGTCTGTTCTAGTATAGTTTACACCGCGTATGTTCAATACTTTTGTTAACGGATCTGCAATAACAGTAATGTTGTCTTTTATTCTAGCATCAGAATATGCAGTAACTTCGTTTGTTGCAGTAAACGCACCGGCACCGGTTAGTGTTGCTGCAAGGGTAGTACCACCGTACCATTTGAAGCCAGCACTTCCTGTATCTACAGAATACCACATATTAGATGCTTCGATACCTATTGCAAAATCTACTGATGCAGCACCCACGTTTGGATACAATACTAACTTAGTACCTGCACTTCGAGTTGTAAATGCAGGTGCAGCAATGCCATTGACATTCCAATCAATTCTATTACCAGTTGCTCCGTTTAAGTATATTTGGCCGCCACCTGTTGCTGTGCTATTTGCAAGGGTTGAAATAAGTCGACCGGTTAATGTGCCGCCTGCTAAAGGTAACTTTGTGCTATCGGTGCCAACTACGCCAGTCAGCCCACTACCGTCACCTGTGTATGATGTAGCTGCAATAGTGCCACTGATGTTAATGCTACCTGTGCCGCTTAGTGTGCCGCTAAATGTATCATTTGCATCACTGCGTAAGAAACTACCCGAATCAATTCCATCGACTGTGTCAGCATCTAGTCCGGAACCCGATCCGTCGTTTGCAGCGTGCCATACAGTGCTGGTGTTAGTACCGTCAAAGAATTGAAGACCGGTTGTGCCAGTTGAGAAGTCAATACCGCTTGCACTTCCTTCGTTTCTTATACGGAAAGTTCCGCCGTTTACATATTGTATGTAACCTCTACGTGTAGTAGTTTGATACAAGCTAATAAACGGACTGCCAGTTGCACCGCTATCACCAAATCGCATTTGTTCGCCGCTTAGACTTGTAGTAATCAATCCAGTGACTGTATCGGTTGCGTCGCTTCTTACAAAACTTGCACTGTCGATACCGTCTAATGTTGCAGCATCTACGTTGGTTAATCCACTACCGTTACCAGTAAATATATCTGTACCAATATTAATACTACCAAATCCGCTGGTAATTTGACCTGCGTCTAGAGCACCAGTTCCTGTGATGCCAGTATAACTACCAGTCATTCTAGCACTGGGTACAGTACCACTGGACAAGTTACTAGCATCAAGAGTAGTTAATCCACTGCCGTTACCGTTTAGTGTACCACCGACGTGTAGGTTACCGCCAACACCGACACCACCAGTGATAACAACAGCACCACTAGTTGTATTAGTTGACACAGTGCTGTTTGTAAATGTTGATGGTCCATCAACATTTAAGTTACCATCAACATCAACATCGTCAGTAAATCTTACTACTGAAGTTGCAGCACCAATTACCACACTAGATGCACCGCCTGCAAAGTTTACAGTTGTTGCGTTAGCATTTACTAAGTTAAATGTTGTAGCAGTTGTGGTTATATCACCACCGTTAACTGCTAAATCAAGTGTAGTGGTTAAGTTATTTCTAACAGTTGTGGTACCGCTTGTTTGACCAATTGTGAGTGTTGTTGCAGCACCAAATGCGTTAACAGTTGTTGCGTTAGCATTTACTAAGTTAAATGTTGTAGCAGTTGTGGTTATATCACCACCGTTAACTGCTAAATCAAGTGTAGTGGTTAAGTTATTTCTAACAGTTGTGGTACCGCTTGTTTGACCAATTGTGAGTGTTGTTGCAGCACCAAATGCGTTAACAGTTGTGGCTGTTGCATTTAACAAGTTGAATGTTGTTTGGTTTGTGGTTAGGTCACCACCTTGTACTTCAAGGTCACCACTTAGTACAACACTGGCATTTCTAATAGTTGCAGTACCAGTGGTTGCACCGATTGTAAGTGCTGTTGCTGCACCAAATGTGTTAACAGTTGTGGCTGTTGCATTTAACAAGTTAAATGTTGTTTGGTTTGTGGTTAGGTCGCCGCCTTGTACTTCAAGGTCACCACTTAGTACAACACTGGCATTTCTAATAGTTGCAGTACCAGTGGTTGCACCGATTGTAAGTGCTGTTGCTGCACCTGCAAAGTTTGCAGTTGTTGCAGTAGTGTTAACAACGTTTACTGTTGTTGCGCTAGTGCTTAGTGTGCCAGCAACACCCACTTCGCCAGTGAATGTTGATTTACCACTGGTGTCAATTGTTAGTCTAGTTGCAGAAGTATGCTTAAAATCACTGCTTGTACTGCTAGTACCAGTCTTAACAACAAAGTCGCCGCCGACGGCATTACCAGTTCCTAGTCCAGGCTGAACAATAATGTCGCCGCCTGCAACGTTTGTTCCAATACCATCTTCTCCTCTTAGAGTTGCATCTACTGGGGCTGCACTGCCTTCGGCACTACCAAAGATCACTCTACGATTTCTAATAACCATGGTGTTGTCTTTGGTAATAGTACCCGACTTTGGAGTTGCTGGGTTAGCAGTTACGTTGGCATCAGTTTGAATTGTAAACGATGTTGCATTCGCAGTTGCACCGATCACTGGCCAACTACCATCTAGGTTAGTTACAGTACTGCTAGCAATATTAACAGTGTCGCCTGCACGAATGCCCAATGCAAGAGGTGTATAAGTAAATGTTAGAGTTGTACCGCTGGTTATTGTACCGGTTGTAACATTACTAAAATAAATGTATTCATCAGTTACGCCACTAACAGTTGTGTTTACAGGAATAGAGCCGCTTCCAGTCACAATCATACCAGCAATTATGCCGCTGGTGTTGGCCATTGGTACTTCTTTGCCGCCAGTTAGTACTCCGCTGTTTGTTAGTTTAGTAAAGGATTCTAGGTTAACTACTACGTTTTGACTGATTGTTGCATTGTAATTTGCAACAAAAGAAGTAATGCTTCTTGTGCTTGTACTCTTACCAATTTTTACATTTTCGGCATCACTGCCAAGTTCTAGTGTGGTAACATTAGCATTATAAATTTGCCCTGTGCCAGTACTCAGCGATGCTAGTGTTGCACTGCCTACATCAAGTCCTTCAGAGATATCAAGAGCATTAACCCACTCCGGTGCAGTACCGCTCGACCTTAGAATATTTTTGTTTCTACCGATGTTTAGTGTGTTCAGTGTACCAGACGATGTTGCAAAAAGCATATCGCCAACTGCGTAAGTAGTTAAGTTTGTACCACCTCTTGAAACCGGTACAGCACTAGTTAAGTTTGCTGGGTTTAAGAAATAAGAACTATCAAGACCATCTAGTGTTCCTGCATCAACAACTCCGTCTTTGATAAACACCTGTCCTGTGCCGCTGCTATCAACATCAAATTGTGTTTGTAAGAATCTTACAACACCTAGTGTAGAATAAGTTTGTCCTACATCTAAATTAACATTGGAGATTCCAATGTTTACTGGATCTCCGTAAAATTCTCCAGCAACATTTGAACCGGTAAGTGTTATCGGATTGTCTGTGGTATTTGCTTTTTTAATAGATTGAACAACAGTTTGATAACTGCTATCGCCTCTTAGGAATGTGTCGGTGTTTGCAGTACCGCTCGACGCAAGTCTTGTTGGCGAAACTGTACCAGAAATGATATTGCTTGCGTCAATGTTTGTTACTGCAAGACTGTTCCAGTTTGTTTTTTCGCTTGAGCTTGTGTTTACTACACTGCTAACTCGAACATTGTTTGCAATAAAATCTGCAGAACCAGATCCTGTAGCAGTTATGTTTCTTGCACTAGTAACAAGACCATTGATGCTGCTTAATGCATTCGAACGTAGGTCGTGCAGAGTGAACGAGTTAGTAGTTACAGATCCAACAAAGAATCTACTTCCACTTGTTACTACATCACTGTTGATTTCAAAGAGTGTGCTTCCTACAACTCTAACAGCATCTCCAGTGACTAGACCGTGTGCAGGCACAATTACACTGTTGTCAGTTATGTTAACTTGAAATCTTGTAAGATTGTGATTGTTGTTTGCTGGTGTACTTAGGAAAGATACCTTACTTAGTAAAGAATAGTCATTGTATAATTCAATGATGTTATCGCTAATACGTTTAGCATAATAAACACTACCGTTTAGCAGGCCGCCGATTGCAACGTTGCTGAGTGTGTCGTATGTTACTGGATTGCCTGAAGTAAGTCCGTGTGCAGTGATTGTAATTCTGCTGGTAGCATAGTCAACGTTACCCCCAGAACCGATGTCACCTGCTAAGAAGTTATTGCTAATTGTATCGGTTAATGTTACAGTAATTTTACTTGTAATTGCAGTATTGTCTTCAACAAAGTCAACTGATGACGGAGATGCAACAAACAATTCGCCGCCAAGAATGTTAACATATGCTCTATTTTCTATTGCACTTACATCAATAACAAAACTACTTCCAGTGCTAGTACCATCAGTAAGATCGGTACTGTCGATAGTTAACATGTCGCCAACAGAGTAACCAATACCGCCTCTGCGTATGTCAACGTCGGTAACTGCACCAGCGGTTACAGTAACATCTGCAATGGCACCCGATCCTGTACCAGTTAAACTAATCAGTGGTATAAATTCATAAACCTGTGTTCCAAGTGCAGGAACATATCCGCTGCCTCCTGTGATGTTTGCATTGTCTACGTTGGTTAAAACACCATAACGTGTTTCAGTAACAGCACCTTGTGCGTTTCCATCTGCACTTGTTACAATAGTTCTTACAGTACCAGTTACCGAAGTTGTAGTTACAGTTGAACCAGTGTTTGCAATTGTAAAACTAGTTCCGGTTGGAGCAGAAATTACAATTCCGTTTATGTTAAAGGTAGTATCGTCGTTGCAAAGAATTTGAACAGTATTACCGGCATTTAAGTTATGATTAGTTGTTGTAACAATAGTTGCAACGTTAGTACTTCTAGCAACAGTAGAAATACTTGCGGTTGTGAATGTATAAGTTTCGTCCGGATCAAGAATCAAGAACTGACTAGTATTACTACTTTTTAAGAAGAAGTTGTCAGTGATAGCACTGCTTGATCCTAGCACAGTTGGCGCTTGTCCTGTGCTTACTCCGTTAACACTAATAACATTTGTTGTGTCAAAATCAGTTCCAGTTGAGTCATCGCCTGCTTTAAATTCTCTATCAACACTTGCAACTAGTACGTTAAGACTTAAACTATAGGAACCTTTTGCATAACCTCTAGCACCAGTTACTGCTTGTTGGATTAAATCACCGTCGGCGGCAGTAACACCTGAAGCAAAGGTTAATTCAATCTGTTCATATTCTTCAGTAGCAATGTCACCTGCTTTTAAATCGACTGCTGGTATTTCGTCAATTTGTCCAAGTCTTGACAGATAACCATCCGTTGTGGTGTTTGTAAACTGACGTGTTGCAGGAATTAATTCAGCGTTTAACTGCCCGTTTGTGTTAAGTTGAACAATTGCGCCTGGTACAGCCGCAGTACTAACAGTTTTGTCAATAAACCCGCCTAGTCTGTTGCTTAGGAAACTTCTTATAGCAAGTTGTGTTGTTAATCTATTATTAGTTGGGCCACCGATTTCGTCGTCGCCTAGATTGACACTTTGAGAAATTTCTTCGATAACAATATCAGAAAATGCAAGACGTAGTACATCGAGTTCGTCTACTGTAACTTTGTTGCGGAATGTAATGTTACCAGTTCTGTTAAAGGCTGTAATAAAATTACCAACTTTAAAGTCACCAAGTTCGTTAGTACCCGATGAGTAAACTCTTCCAGGTAATTCCGAAAACTGTTCATATTCGACTCTTGTGTTACCACCGTTCTGCGGCAGTGCGTTATAGTCTGTACCAGAACCTGCGTATTCCCAAGTATGTCCAGAACTGTTAACAATACTTGGTCTGTGGAACCAAACTTGCTTTTCAAGTAGGTTAACTAGATTTGTTAATGCAGCACCGTCAACTGTTCCTGTTATTGAAAATGTTGAAGTACCGAGCCCAGTTCTCGCAGCAACTTCGTTAACAGTAATACTAGTATTTGGAACATCTGCGTGATCGCTTGTGATTATACTGGTATTGTTAAACTGTACTCTTTGTGTAGATGATCCTACTGCAACTAGTTCTACAGAAACAACCAGTCTTCTCTCAGTTGGCTCCCAACTATAAACAAATGCACTGTTGTTGTTTGCACCAGTAGTACCAACAATAGCACGTCCTGGAACAAACTCATAACTTTCAGCACCTGATTCAAGTATCAGTGTTTGATAAGTTTGGTGACTGCTTATAATTTCATTTACAAAAAATTCTTGTACGTTACTTAGAATTTTATGAGTGCCTGTACTAGTAGCAATAACATCTACGTTAAAGTCGAGACTTTCGTCAAAGGCTAAAGTAAATTCGTCGTTATTAACAATCTTAACATAATAAGTTTGTTCAGCATCTAGTCCTCGTATAGGTGAATTACCGTTGGGATCATAGATGACTTTTTGAGCATTACTAAAACCGTGCCCAAGTATTGTAAAGATATTAGTTGTTGCATTAACATCTGCCGCAGCATCAAATTCAGTAGCAGTAGGAGCAGGTTTGAAACTATTTGTAACGTCGCCTTCGGAACTTACTTCGGTTGGGTTCGGAGCGTTGTCAGGATTGCCAATAATATCTTTTACAATATCAAACTTTTCGTCGACAAACGATCTTACAGTACTATCAAGATCTGAAATATATGTAGCAGCATATACACTTGCCTGTTCAATTGCTGCAATAGTTTGATCTTCTTGGCCACTGATTAGGATCGCCGAACTGTCTTGAAGATTTTTATTATAGTATGCAAGACCAACACTTCTTGTATATCTGTTACCAGTATCCCATGTGTCTTTAGCGACTGCTTCAACAATTAATAGTGTATCTCTATAGCACTTTGACTCATTATATGTAAATCCATCCCACAAACTTCCAGGTGTTGCTCCTGCAATTTGAGCATTGATCCAGTCAACTGTATCCTGAGCAATAGCTATTTTATTTTCGATTAGTCTATCATGAGCTAATCTATATTCAGGATCACGGAATTTAATAATATATTGTTCAACAGGGGACTCTCTATTAATACCTACGATAGTTAATGTTTGTTGTCCTTCACTAACGCCAGTACCTACTACAAATGCACGATCGAACAAGAACGCTTTTGGAGAGAAACCAGAAGCACGTAGAGCATAAAGACCAAAGTTAGTAGCACTGTTGGTGATAGAGCAATAACCCCCTGACTGACAATAAACACCGTTAAGCAAGAAGATTTGGAAGCAACTAACCAACTGAGCATAAGCATCATTTGTTAAACGCCAACCAGTACCACCAAAACTAATGTGAGTATATGCGTTGGCAACCATTGATTTACCTTGTTCAGGTGTTGCACCGATTACAGGATTTTCTGCCTCGATTGAAATTACCGGAACGTTTGGTGAGTTAACTTTAGTACCATCAATTTTAGCGCCATTCATTCCCAAGAACGAAATAATAGAGCAGTTCTGAATGTATGGTGATGTTGTGATAGTTGGCTTTGTGGTTGGTAGATTAGTATATCCTACACGACTTGTAAAGATATCATCTGGGTCATCAAATGCTACAGCATAGTCGGCTGTTATTAGAGGAACAAAGTTTACATCAACGCCGTCGCGGAAAGTAAATTCACCAAAATAACATGCGTTACGAACACGTAGAATATCTTGGTTAGCATTTGCAGGACGAATAATACATCCTCTTAAACCGTCACCTTTGATAACAACGTTATCAGGAACGATAATAGGGTTTTGTTCGGTATAGTCGCCAACTGCAACTTTAACGTTAATTCTAGTGCCGTTTGGTGTACCATCTACATTGTAAACCAATGCAGAAGCAAGTTGGCAGGCACGCTTAACTGTTTTAACAGGAGCACTTTGTCCATTGTTTACGTCGTCTCCCTGCTCAGAACTAACATAAATTGTATTACCGCCAAATGTATCAGCATCGGAAAATTCTAACTGTCCTAAGCCGTTGGTTTTAATAACCTGACCAACAGTACCGTTGTTAAATGGAAGTTTTAATGTATAACTGTTTGGTAGGTTGTCTGGTGCTTTAAGTGTAATACCGTCGTCGCCTGAAGCAGTTAGTTCTCTAAATGTAATACCAGTTGCATTCTCCATGTCAACGTCTTCGTAAACGTTGATAGTAGAATCAGTGATGATCATTTTGTCGGAGCCATCAACATTAGCAGTAATTGTACCTTGACTGTCGCCAGGATCGTTTACTTCAACTCTTGTATTGTTTTCAAAGATTTTTTGTGTAAGATCTTGTACTGTGTTGTCATCTTTTAGCAAAAACACTTTGCCGTCTGCTGTGTTAAGTGCTAATTCACCCGACTCTATTTGAGAAACAATTGGCTTTTTGCCAGGAACAGAACTACGCTTATGTTTGATTTTAGTTGCCATTACGGCTGTCTCCTATTTAGGTACGGGTCAGGACCGACGGTCGCCCAGAGTTAAATGATAGTAATCATTGTTAAATTTATTTATCAAAGAGAATACGGTGGCAGCGTTTTAGAAACTGCCACCGTCTATTGTATCTGTCCAAATTGGAGTTGCATCTACATCACTGGTTACAGTTAATATTTGATAAGAAGTTGTAGCATCACTGGTACCTGCTGCGTCAGTTACTTGTAACGGATCTGTGCCGTCGCCATAAACGATACCGTTGATGGTAAATGTACTTGCACCAGTGCCACCGTATTGAACTTCTAGGTTAATGTTTGTTAGTATCAACGATCCGTCTACTGTTACGTTACCGTTAACTGTTCCGCCGGTTATTTTATTAAGATATCTGTTTTCAACATAATTTACAACTGCATTTTGTGTTGGAACAGTATCACTTGCTGCAACACCTGTACTGGCTATAAGATCAGTACTGTCACTAACTTCATTTAGAGTAACTCCAACCGGAATACCGTCTCTTTGGAATGGTCCAAGACTAGAAATACCTGATAAGTTAAGTTGGTTAGCATTTAGTGTAATAGCGCCAGTAAGAGCGTTAACATTAAAGTAATTACCTACTTCAAAGTTACCAATTTGGTCAGAACTTGTCCAGAAAACTTTACCTGTATTAGTTTCAACAACTTGGTTTGCTTGTATTGGTGTGCCACCAAAGAATGGTAAAGCGTTATAGGTAATACCCGCACCTACATATTCAAACGCATGTCCTGCTGTCGAAATAGTGCTTACATTTTGCAAACTAGCAAGAGTATTTTCGAGTACAAAAACTACACCCGGGAATAATGATAGAATAGAAACGCCGCCGTATTCTAAGTTAAGATCAAAAATTGCTTCATCTTCGATGTTGTCTAAGTCTGCAAGTATCGTTATTCGTCTGTTGTTTAGATCTCCAGAATTTAATGTTTCGTAAGAATGACCTATTTCAGTTGGTAATGCTGCACCACCTATAACATCTGCAATTTTATTAATTAATATTGACAATGTGTTGGCTGCATTTGTGCTGCCGCCAGGAGTAATAAGTGTTTGTGTAAGTGTAACACCTTCGCTAGGTGTAATTGCAATGTTTCTAGAAACATTGCTCATTACACTTGCTAGATGTTTATATGAAAACTCAGTTATATCTTCTTGACCTACAATAACAGCATTGCTATAATATGCTTCCATTGCACGTCTAGTTTGTAGATTTCCGCCATACATCATGTCGTATACTGCGGCATCAATAATATAACCAGTGTCTCTTTCACACTTTTCGATGTTATACGAAAATCCAATAATGTTATTTGTAATATAATCAATTACCGACTGTTGTATGGTTTCGCTGCCGGTAAGCATGTTCGATGCAATTATTGTAATAGCAGAAGTAATCCAACTATAGTCAGGATCATCGTTTTGTGGAGTTGTTACAAGTCCACCGGTGATAGCATTAATTACAATATTAAATAGATCTGCTGATTCAGCACTTTCAGTTGATGTACCAAATCCTGGAGTTAAAATCTGACTTTCTGGGTTGCCCGGAGTTTTAATAACTGCGGCACCTTCTATAACATCTGTTGCTACATCTCTTAATCTTTCGAGTGCATCAACAGTTTCAGTTTCTTGTCCAAGAATAGTAGAAGCACCATCATCAAAATATGCTCTAGCAGAAATTAGTGTACTTCTGTTACCACCGTATAATAAATCGTGTGTTACACCGTCAATTATATAACCAGCATCTCTTCGGCACTTATCTTCGTCATACGATAACGAAGGATAATTTACATTAGTAAATGCTATTGTTTCTTCAACCAAGAACGTTCTGTTGTCTTGTAGTTGTCTTGCAGCGTCAATTCTTGCTTGACTTGCTGTTCCTGGTGCAGGAAATGTCATTCCTTCGCTAGGTAATACATCGTATTCAACAATGTTAAGAAGTGCATCCATGCTATCTCTAACTCTTGTTAGTGCAGTTGTGTTTGTTGCTGCAAAAGTTTCAAGTTCTGATTTTAGGAATCTCAATGCTAGTATTGTTGCCGGTAATTGTTCTGCATCTACTACACTAGCAGTTGCTCTTCTATATGCATTACCTGCAACAATTCCGTTGTGATTCGTTCCAAGACGCATGTCTCTTGCAACTGCATCAACAATTAATCCAACGTCACGTTTGCATTTTTCTCTATCGTATGTAAAGGATGGGTAATTTGTTAATATGTAGGCAGTGACGTTTGTAGCAAAAGTATTTCTTTGTGCAAATATTGCATTAGCAGCACTTTGTATTGTACTAGCAGCCCATACGTAACTGGGGTATTCGATTTCAACTAGATTTGCAGTTGACCCATCTTCTAATACTTCGATAATATATCCAATTAATGTTGTTGCAGTGTCACCTTCAACACTGGTACCATTGCCGCTGGAAAAGTCCTGTGATTCTGTGTTACCTGTTGTAACACTTACTGCAATACCTTGCACAACACTCAATACTACGTTTTGTAGACGTTGATAAGCAGAAACTGTTGCTGTAGTTTCGCCAGCGCCTAATTGATTAATTGTTCCTACAAAATATGCGTCTGCGCTGGTTCTTGTTCCACTGTTACCACCGTACAATATGTCATATGATAATGCGTCTACTATGTAACCAACATCTCTTGCACAACGATCAATATCATATACTAGTGTCGGAAATTCTTCAGCAATATATGCAATAATTTCTGCAATAATAAATGCTCTGTTGGCTCTTAATTGATCTTTTGCATTTGTTCTTGATACTAATCCGCCGGTAGGCGAAGCAAACACAAGATCGTCTGCACTAGTACTATCACCCTGTTCGATAATCTCAAGTATTTCGTCCATTGCAGCATTTGCTCGAGAAAGAGCAGTAGCAACAGTATTGACAGCACTTAGTCCTGCAATCTGACTCTTTAAGTAAGTGAAACTGTCTAATGTTTGTGTTTTTTGTTTTAATTCAACATTTGCAGCATTTGCACGTAGATAGGCTTTTCCAGCAGTTACAGCATTAAAGTTTGTTCCTAGTGCAACGTCATAAGTTACTGCGGCAGTGATTAGTCTAACATCTCTTTCACACTTATCTTGATTGTAAGACAGATCTGTAAATTGTTCTGCAATGTACTTTGTTAATTCTTCAATAATAAAGTCTCTGTTTGCAACAATATTATCTTTTGCTGCAATAACACCCGAATCAATAGTTACTAAATCATTGTACACAATATCAGGTGCGCTGGTACTATCACCTTGTTGTATTATATTAGTAATAATTGCAAAGCGTTCGATAATTTCGTAACGAGCAGTTTCGTTTGAAGGATCGCTATCAGGAATTCTTTCAAGCATTGCATCTCTAGCGGCTTCAATACCGTAGATTGTTGGTTCTAGTTGCTCTAGTAAAACTTTTTGCGATGTTGATCTTAGATAACTTCTACCAGCAGCAATTGCTTGATAGTTTGTACCCATTACCATATCGCCAACCACTGCATCAACTATTCTTCTTACATCTCTGCGACATACAGATTCGTCGTAGATAAACGGTTGAACACTTGTAATAGTTTCGGTAATATAATATTTTGTATCATCACCTTCGAATTGTATAACACTACCAACCTGAGGAACATCTCGTAAACTGTTTACTGTTATACTTCTATTTGTAGATAAGTTAACAGTTGCTTCTGCTAGAACAGTAAAGCCGCCGCCAACAAACGCAATGTTTGGAACACTAGTATATCCGCTACCAGCATTTTGTACAGAAACTGATGTAACTTTTCCGGTTGCAAGATCAATACTTGCTGTAGCAGTTGCTTGAACACCACCTGGTGTTTCAGGAAGATCAATTATCACTGTTGGAGCATTTACATATGATGCTCCTTGATTTGTAACTGTAACGCTAGCAACTGTTGAGAAATAATCTTGTACTGGTCTAGCAGTAGTATAGACTTCTTCAAATAATCCGTCAGCAATAAGTCCAAATGTACCAAAGTCGCTAACTGAGTTTGAAATTGATAGATAGCCACCGTTGGTGGTTAAGAACCCCGTACGACAAAAAACTGTAAAGCAACTAACAATCTGTGTATAACCAAAGTTGGTAATATGAAAACCAATACCGCCTTGTGCAATTTGTGTAAACGCATCACATACCATTGAGAACACCAGTGATCGTTGATCGTATTCATTACCGTCAACAAGCATACCATTGCCGCCACCGGTTTCGTTTACACGCTTTCCTAGCGGAACATCCGGATTATTGATAATTGGTCTTGCACCCGGAGTAACGCCTTCGATCTGAACAGTTTCAAAAGGAACAAACTCAGTACCGTCGTTTAGCCAAGGTCCGTTAAGGTTAGAACAGTTTTGCACATATGGCGAAGTAGTAACTAATGCTCCAGGCTTAATTCTTACACACCAACCCGGATCTCTCAATCCTCTGAATGTAACTTGAAAAATATAGCAAGCATTATCTACAAAGAAGATGTCATCTTGATTGTTAAGTGGCCAAATTTGTGTATTACGTAAACTATCGCCTCTAACAGTTTGACGCTCTTTTAATGTTATAGGATTGTTTTCATAGTAATCGCCAGGTGCTAGTTGAATTGTAGCACCCACCGGTGCTGCTTCGACAGCAGATTTAATAGTTCTTTTTGCTCTATCAGAACTTGACCCAAGTCCGTCGTTTGCATCATTGCCTTCTAGCGATACATAATATGTTAAACTGTTTGCAGGACCAGTTGCATTTCCTGTTACACGCAGGTCACCGTTAATTAAAACAGTTCCGTTTGTTGGAGTAATTTCAATAGAGCCGTCGCCTTTGATAATCAGCGAACGATCTTTGACTTTTCTTTCGTGTAAGTTTTGTTCTTTAATATATTTCATTATACTTCCAGGTAGCTAATTGTTGCACTTAATTTGTCTGAGTCAGGGCTGATTAAGAGAACTCTGTCTCCGCCTTCTAGAATTAGTCTTTCAACACTAAATGTAAATGTTTCCTGTGCAGGCATTGATACATTGTTAAGAATTTTATTAGCATTGCTTTTAGTGCCGCTGCCAAGTATAACATGCATGTCAAACGAACTATCGTAGATAGAGTTTGTACTGGTTGAGTAGTTGCATACTAACAAAGTAGTTATAGCATATTTTTCGCCTGCTGGTACAGTTAGTATTATTGTATCTGTTTCTTGAATTAATGCACTTGTAATTGCCATCTTGTTATTTCCTTAAAATATAATACTATACAATAATGCTTTGTTTCTGCTTATGATTTCATCTCTAGTAGAATTTTCATTTACAAAATATAAGCCTGTTCCGCCATCTGCTTCAACTTTAGAATAAAGTTTAACACCGTCTGCAGGAGCAATTGGATCGGAACTTTTTGTAAAAAGCAATGTCTCAGGAATTTGCACTGATCCTGTTCCATTACCAGACAATACTAGATCTTCGTTTGTTGATAGTACCGAAATTGTGTTGTCAGAAACTACAACATCTTCGATGTTTGTTTGATCTTCAAAAACTTCAACAACTGTGATATTGTTAATCTTAATAGCAGTCTTGCTAACTGGATCGCCGGCACTGGTATCAAACACTTCAACTTCTGTATCACCTTCGGATATTTTTTGTTGAAAGTTATAAAGATGATAAGTTCTTACATAGTCAACTAAAAGTTTTACGTTAGGAAGTGCATCATCATCAGAGGGTGTTGCTAACTTATCAGGATTCGATCCATTAAATGTAATGTTGCTTCCTGTATAAGCATAAATGTTCTTTTCGTATTCATTGGTTCCAGTTACAGTAACAACGGCATTATTTGTTCCGCCAACAGTTGGACCATATCCTAATAATATAAGATCATTGTTACCAGTTGTACCGACATAGTTTGTGTACAACCCAACTAGTGCATTTGTATCTTTTTGTAAAACAAATGCACCGTCGGTATGTGTACCGGTTTGAGAATCTAAAAATCCTTTGGTTTCCTGAAAGAAGAATTCTCCATTGGGTAAAGTTCCTCTATCAAAAATTATACCGGCTTCTTTATCACTCGGAGTTACAGAGGCGGCGCCTATGCCGCCTCCGGTTTCGCCGTTGTTTACAGTGATGGTTTTGTCTGTTATTAATAAATCTTGAACTTCAAATGATGAAGTTTCGCCGCTTACATTTAGATTACCATTAATTAATACCGTACCGCTGCCGACGTCAAACTCAATTACGCCGCCGCTGTTGATTGAATTTCTTAATAGATCTACACCGTAGTTATTAACTTTAGACTTGGCCATCTTAAACTCCTATTAGATAGCAGTCAACATGATGATATTTGCAGTTGAATCGTTATCTACATACCATGAGTAAGCATTTCCACTAAAGTCGTATGCTCTTCTTTTAGTAATTCTTTGTAAATAAATTGGTGAACCGTCGGCAGTAATAAAGCCTTGTAGTACCATTTCGCCTTCTGCTAATACCGAACTGTCGTCGTCGTTGACTAATTTACAAATGCCGTCGCCGTTGTCAGTTCTTACTTTAAATTTTCTAGAACCTTTTTGTGATAGAATGTACGGACCAGATCCTGTTCCCATACTGTCCATAGGTTGACCAGTAATACGTGCTTTGTAAACTGGAATGTTATAACCTTTGTTCCAGTTTTGTGCTTGTGATGTTAGTGTACGGCCCTGTGGGTCAGCACCATCTGCTGACCATGTATCTCCCGATGCTGGTGTTGTTGCATCTGTAGGACCGAATAATTTTCTTGGTAGTGGACGTCCCATTGTTTTCTCCTTAATTGACGTTCTAGGTCTACGCGGCGGGTTTCCGCATAAAGTATGCTGTAAGGCACACTCTTGACATAGTATTTATCAAATAAGAAGAAATGGGTTATATACCCATAAAAAAATCCGCACCAGGCGGATTATTTTGATAGTGTTGCTAAAAACTCTAATTTTGATATTTTTTTAAACATCTGCTCGGCCTCTTGCTTTATTTGTTCTGCTCGTGCAAGACTGCCAACAGATCGTTTTTGAAAATGTTGTTGCATATTCTTTTGATACTGAATATGCATAGTTTCAAAAGTTTTTTGAACTTTGTAAATTTGCGGAGCGTAACTACGATGTTTACGACGCCATTGTTTTAGAGTATCAATGATATCATTCCAAAACGTATCTTGTTCCACGGTAGCCCTCACTCTACTGTTTGGTGCAGATACTGTTTATAATACTCTTTTTTGTCTTTGTCAAGTAATTTTTAAATTTTTTCTATATTGTATGCGTATTTTCTATTATTTTTTTCATACTGTTCGTAGGTTACACGATCAGATAAAAGAAAATCGTATTCTCGTTTATCAAAAAGTATGTCGCCTGCAAAACTTCCATATCGATCCGGTTTAATATACCCATGAGTTTTAGAAAATTTATAAATTGTACCAGTGAACATACTTTTCTCCTTTAGAATATTTATCCAAAAAAATAGGCCCCGTAGGGCCTATTTTTTCTATTTCTTCAACTATTAGCTGAATGATAGGTTAGCAGTTGTTACACCAACAACACCTAGGTAGTCCGCTGCGTTACCAAGAGATGACGCTGCGTTAGTTAGTTCTACATAACCGTAACGAGTCATGAAGCTAACTACTGGTTCGAATGTTGACGGATCAAGAACAACACCACTGCTCATCAACGGAATGTATGGGCAATAGAAAGCGGCTGCGTCTGATTCTGAAGAACCTTTGTAACCGATTAGAACGTTGTCGCTTGAAGCATATGTGTTAACATAAACCTTCATTGCGTTGTTTAGTGTACCAACTAGTTTAGTGTTAGTTGGGGCTTCGAAAGTACCTTCGGTAGTACGAGCGAAAGCACTAGTAGTTGCACTCTGTAGAAGAGTTAGAACAGTTGGTGAAACAACTGCCCAGTTACCAGCACCACGACGTGTACGCTGAGCGATCAAGTTTGAAACACGGTTGATTTGAACTGCTAGAGCAGCATGTTCGTCACCAACGAATGTAGCAGTACCGCTAACAGCAGCCTGGTCGTATGTTTCAACGGCACTACCTGCAAGGGTAGTCAAGCTACGGATAACTTCTTGGTCGATTTCAGCAGTAATTTCTTGAGCAAGAGCAGCCATGATTTCGGCTTCAACGTCGATGCCGTGCATTGCTTGTGCATCTTGTGCAGCCTCAAATGTCCAGCGAGCGCTTAGCTTTCTTGACTTTGCTTCTACAGTTTGCTTCAAGATTTGGATACTTAGTCTGTTTCCAGCAGTACCTTCAAGAACAGCAGTGTTAGCAGCTCTATCAGCACCGGAAACGTTACCTGAGTAACCTTCTGCGATCTTGAATGGGCTTAGTGCTTCTTCACCAGCAGTTACGTTACCACCTGCGCTACCAGTGAACGAATCACTGTAACGTACTCTTAGAGTGTGGATTTGACCAACTGGACCAGTCATTGGCTGAACGCCGACCAGTTCGTTAGCGATAACAGTTGGCATAACACGACGGATAACCGGTAGAATGACTCTGTTTAGTGTTGCGATATTACCAGCAGAAGTAGCACCAGCAGTTGCACTTTCTGAGAGATACTTACGAGTATTCTCCAGAGTAGTAGCCATAACTGCTTTTTTGTTGCCTTGTAGGCCTTCAAGAAGGGCTGTTTTTGTCTCCTGCCAGCGACTTTCTAGTAGTTCTGACATAATTTTCTCCTTATTTCAATCCTGCTAAACGCTTAATGTCGAAGACATTACTGTCGCTAGCTTGTTTAATCGAACTATTTTCTCTATTGCCTGTGATTTCTTTGCCTTCTGATAATACTGCCTTCTGCTTTGCTGGAGACTTACCGTCAATAACTGCCGGTATATACTTTTCAAACGCAGAACGTAGTCTACTTGTTTGAACACTTTCCAGTAAATCTGTCATAATTGCACGTTGATCTTTGCTCAATGGAGCAACTAACTCGTTCATTACTTTTTCTCTTTCGCGTGACTCTGCAAGACGCTTTACTTCAGCACCTTTTGATTCAGCAATTTGTACTGCCTTGGCAGTAAGTTTTTTTGCTTCAGCAAGTTGCTTGTCTTTTGCTTCGAGAACTTTTAATAGCTTTTTAGATTCTGATTTTTCATTTAGGTGTGAATTCAAGTATTCAGAACTAAATGCTTCAAAAACCTTACGACCAAAGTCGTTCTTACGAGCTACTTCAATATCTTCCTTCAACTGATGAATTTCAGACTTGAGTCCTTTTTCAACAGTTTCAGCAACTAGTTTTGTGGTTCTTTCGATAAAGGTTTGTTTAACTTTAGCGAAGTGTGCTTTAGCCTCACGTACAAGACGTACTTTTGTTTCGGCTAAATCTTTTTTATCTTCTTGGAATTCTGCAAGTTCTTTTGCAAGTTGTTCAACAATAAATTCTTCGAGTACAGCAAATTTCTTTGCCATTTCTTTTTGATCTTCGTGTAACTCAGAAACTTCCTTAGCTAGAGATTCTGCTACAAACTTCTTTACTAGTTTTGTATTTTCTCTCATTGCTACAGCATAACGTGCTTTGGCTTCTGCTAGTTGCTTGCGATCTTCGTGGAACTCTGTCATCTCTTCAGACAACTTCTCTCCAATCAATGCGTCAATAGCCTCAACCATAACACTCTTGTCGTGCTCGTATTTCTGTGCAAATTCTTCACGAAGTTCTGCGGTAACAGCAATTCGATTTTCGCGAATCTTTGTGTCCCAAGCCTCTTGAATTTCTGTTTTCATTTGCTCAGTAATTGCATCACTCTCTAAAAGGGCTCTTAATGTATCCATAATATTCTCCTTTATTGGAGCCTGCTTATTATATTTAATAAGCTCTCTGCAATGTATTTTTGTGCCTTTTTGTCGCCTTGAACTTCCTTACTAGTAAGGATTGCCTTGTATCCACCTCTTGTATTCATTAGGTGTTCGTAAATTGGTGTTGGATAAGCGCCTGGCGCACTAGGCTGTGCTACTACGTCAACAGTGATTATCTCAAATTCTGATACAGTATTGCTTTCATCTTCGGAAACATTACCGCTACCTCGCGATGAGACACCTAGTTTCACGCCGCTTTCCAGCATTGTTCTAACTAGTTGTCCCATCGGAGTTGGTAGTATTTTCAACTTTCCATAACCGTTTGGTCCATCCATCCACATTTCTGTAATCATATGGCTTACACGGTCGAGGTTGATGTTAAGTCCCTCCGGATGATCTACTTCTCCAAGAACTGAATAACCACCAGCAATCTGATCGTTGAGAGTGTTGACAGCCCTGCCGATTTCGTTAACGGGATAGACACGCTGATTTGCGTTTCTTACTCCACCTTGAATGCAAATACCTTTCATGTAAAGATTTTTGCCTTCTTCAGCAGACTCCACGATCATCCTGGCTTGGTCGAAACTCAAACTCTCTCTTAAGTAGTTCATCATAGGTCCTTACTTTTTTGCCTTACTTGTTACGCACTACACCTTTGATGGTGCTTCCTGCGCCCTTGTCGGCAGTTTCTGGCTTACCTTTTTTTTCGGCGCCGTGACCTGGCTCTGACTTCTTGAAAGAAGTTTTACCAGCTTTACCGCCAGGAACATTTATGTTACCAGCGTTATCTTCCTTTGGAGTTCCTTTGAAAACACTAGAACCCTTTAGGTGACCTTTGTTTGCTTCTACACCCGCTTCTGTAGTACTTTTAGCAATATTAGCAGTAGTACCGCCCATATCGTTCTTTGATGCTACAATTGACTTAGCATTAGTGCCGTTGTCGCCCATTTTTGCAGGAGCAACTTTTTCTACGTATTCACGCATTTGCTCACTGGCTGTCTTTTTTACGTCGGCTTTCTTTTTGTCGTCGGCTTTCTTGGCTTCAAAAGCAAATGCTTCTTTTGCATCGTCTTCTTCTTCGTCGCCTTCTTCGCCTTCTTCGTCTTCTTCACCTTCGTCGTCCATGTCCATGTCCATGTCGTCGCCTTCTTCGTCGTCGCCTTCTTCGCCGTCGAGCATTGCTTGGAAGTCAGCCATTAGTTGCTCAAGTGCGCTATCAAGATCTGATCTTGTTAGAGGCTCGTCTGAACCGCCCATGTCATCCATGCCGTCCATACCAGCGTCACCCATACCAGCGTCGCTCATCATGTCGTCGGTTGCGTCGCCACCCATCATTGGGTCTGCTTCTAATTCAAACTCATCAAGTCCAAACATTTCGTCTAGATCATCTTCGGCGGCTTCGTCGACTTCTTCGTCTTCGTCAGCGGCTTCATCTAGTTCTTCGTCGTCTGAAGCTTCGTCAACTTCTTCGTCGTCGGCTTCGTCGATTGCTTCATCTTCTTCTTCTTCGGATTCGATGATGGCTTGATAAATCTCACGTGATTTTTCTACTACAATCTCGTGGAATAATTCTTCTGCACCTGTGCGGTCTTCGTTAATTAGACGCTCAAGCATTTCTTCAAACTTGTTGCGATCAGTCATTGTTATCTCCTATGTCAAGGCTGTCAATTATATTTACACATAATTAAAAAAAGTACGCAGAAATAGGCTCAAAACAAGCCTATTTGATATTTATATATCACAAATTGAAATTTTTCATAAATTTTTCAACTGTGACATGTGTCAAATTAGGTAATCCAATTAAAACATCAGGAACAAAACTCGATTGATCTTTAATTACTCTAATGTATTTAATCCTTGGATACTTTTTTATACAAGTTGATGTTTGTCTTGTCCAGTTACCATAATATGTTGCTCTGTCATTTATATTTTTATAATTTACTGTTCCTGAGTAAACATTGTTTACTAATTCATGATTTTTTCCAACGCCCTCGTAATCAAATCCAAGTATATAAATTATTTCGTAATTGTGTTCACTTGCAAGATTTAAAGCACTTGGTCCGCTGCTCCACCCTAGATTAGGATTAAACAAGTTTATCTTTGGTATTTCTCTAGAGTATCTGTTAGGGTTTGTCCAAACACGATTTTCTAAATGATAACCTGTACTGGTTATTTCTTTAATCATTTTTGTGTCAACAGCAATCAAATGATCTGGTCTAAATTCTCTATACAGTGCATTGCATCCGTAGATTGTTCCATACGGCTTTAGATCTACCGGTGATATAGGAGCCCTGCTTGTACCATTTCCTAAAACAAATGCAGAGTTTTTTAAATTTACTTCTACGTTTGTTACAACAACAGGTGTTGGCAACACAGTTTTGATTACGGGGCTTTTTACTAAGGATGCTTTTTTTGAAAGTTTTTCTCTTTCTTTTCTAGCACGGCGCTGACTTTTTGTTTCACCTTCGAAATACTTTTTAGACAAAAGTTATTCCTTATACAGTTTCAGCAGGTGCTTGTGAAGCAATTCCGTACATGGATCTAATATATTCTAAATCTTTTTGTGCTTCTGATCTGTGAAGGTCGTCGGCTCTACGTGCTCGATTAATATCTTTTAGTGTAAGTCTAGTCTTGCGTGTATCATCAATATCCACAACAGATTCGTCGCTGAATTCGTCGTAACGATCATCTTCAATCGGTTCCATTGTCTTTTTATCAAAATAAAATAGTTCACGTAGTATCATAATATTATTTATGCCGTAAATGGTTCATTGCCTGCCGGAGGTGCTGCGGCGCCTGCTGGTGCTGCTGGTGTTTCGCCTTCTGCTCCTAGATCGGGTTCCTCGCCTTCAGCAGATCCGAGATCGTTGCTGATATCCGCACCTGAAATACCAGCGCCTCTCATTTGTGCTGATGCATCTTGTTCGCCAACAGCAAACGACTCATCGTTTTCTTCTCTCCACATGCGTTCGTTTTCAGCAACTTCTTCTTTTGATAGTCCTAAGAAACGCATCAATGCAAAACGATTTGAAATAAATGGAATTTGCTGAATTGTTGAGAATGTGTTGATACGATTTGTATCTAGTTCTGCTTGACGATAACTTGCAAAGTTTTGCGGAGGTTGCAGTTTTAGATCAAACATCGCAACGTCAATGTTTACACCTTTTTGTGTTAGATAAAGTTTAAACTCTCTGTTGAAAATTTCTGATACTAAGGTTTGCAAACGTTCGCAGTAATTGTTGAAACGTAGTTCTTGAATGTATGCTGTTCCAACACGGCCGTCATTGTATTGACTGTTTGCATCATCAGCGCCAGTTGGAAGGTACGAACTTGGGATACGTAGTCCGCGTAATAACTTATTAGTGAAGTATCGTAAATCATCAATCTCTCCTAGGTTAGTACCGCCTGGTAGTGTTTCAACTTTACTTCCTCTACCTTCAGCAGTTTGAGGGAAGAAGTAATCTTCATTGATACTCAGTGGGTTGTATGTGCTATCAATAATGTTAGCGCCGCCGCCAGTTTTACTTGGTATTCTTCTTTGGTGAATTTCTGTTTTAACTCTTTCAACAAACTGCATTGCAAGGTGACTGGGCATGTTACCTACGTCAACATAGAATACTCTGCGTTCTGGCGCACGTTGTACACGATAGATAATAATAGCATCTTCCAGCAGTTCTTTTTGTTTATAAACTTTAAAGATAGTTTCAAGTAAACTGTTGCCAAAAGGAAAATTGTTGTCTAGACCTTCGCTTAGACTTAGATGAACAACATGTTCTGCATCAATTGCTGTTTCGTTTGACTCATTCATAAAACGACTAGTTGATGAATCAGGTGTTCTACCTGTCATGTATTTCTGATCAAGTGTTTGATAGCCGGGTTGGTTTCCGCCTGGGCCGTAAGCATTTGTTGTGTTGATCTTTGTTGCACTTAATCCTTCAAATGCAATGTTTAGATCACGTACAATATACTGCTCAGGTCTTTTGCCTTCGCTTTCGTTAACAATAATCTTTGTTAGGTTGGCTGGATCAATGTGAAACCATTTTTTATTTTCTGGATCACGAATAAAAAATTGATCGCCATATTTAAAAACGTTACGAATAATTTTAAACATACGAGTTTCAAACTCGTTGATCTTGCACCACTGCTTTAGGTATTGTGCTAGAACTGTAATTTCTGTGTTGGTTGCAGGACTGTTAAACTGAATACGGAAAGGTGTATTGTTTTCTTTGTTCACTTGAGTACAGAATTCAGCAAGAATATCCAATGCTGCATTAACTTCACTGTCATTGTCCATGGTGTTGTATTGACCGTAGCGTTCAATACGATTAGGTGATCCAACATAAACATCTGGCAGGTGACTGCTATAGTTTGTAGCAGCAGGTCCTACTCCGGTACCTCGTGCAAAACTAAACGGCGAATAACTTCCGCTTACATTCATATTTGTAGGAACGGGGGTAAAATACTTTTTCCAACTCATCTACCAACACCTCTCATTGCATCTGTTCCTAAACTTTTAATTGATCTTGTAGTCTGTCTTGCTACATTGACAGAATCTTGTAATAAATCTACTGCTTTTAGCATACTTGTATTTAACTCTTCTACTTTTTTAACCAATTGCGATTGAATATTATTTAAATTATTATAAACTTGAGTTTCTTGTGGATTCAACACTCTTTCGCCTTGATGAATCTGTGTTATTGCATTGTTTGGCTCTGCTGGTAATCCAGTTGACCTATAAGTCCCAATCTGTCGACGATTAATATCAGGTGCAGGCACTGCTGGATTACCGGGTCGATAAGCTATAGGAGCTTTATTTGGATCAGTTAAATTAGCAATAGTTTTTGCAAAAAGTTGTCTTTCTTCTTCAGTCGCTGTTCCTGCTTCGTATTTTGCGCCAAGAGATTCAAGTGCTGCTTCTATTCTTCCATTCATTGTCCAATAGTCGTCAGCACTATCACCTAGATGTTGCATTAACTTATCGTAGGTTTCTTTACCACCAACAGATTCTACACCAGCAACTTCTGATACGTTCCAAAATCCTTTACCAAGTGCTGCGGTTAGTGCATTTTCTACATCAATGTTACCACCTGTAGTTGCTTGTCTGTTTGCAACTTCTTCTCTGTCAATACCTAACAAAGTGTTCAAGGTCGTACTATTAACGAACATATCTTCAATAGTTCGTACTAAGCCTTCGAAGAAGTCTGCAATGTTATTTCTTAATGCTAAACCGGTTTCACTGTTCCACCAACCAGAAATAGTTTCACCAACAGTTTTCATAGCATCCCAAAAAGCATCATAGATGTTTTGTCTACCTTGTTCATCAAATGGATTATAAAGTGTTGGATCAAATCCTTGCAACCACGTTGCAAAATTTTCAAGTTCTGTTGTTATAATAGGTGTATAGTATTCAACCCATTGACCAAATTTGTCAAGTCCGCTCATAACTGCTTCGTTTCCAAAGAACGAAGTTACCATTTTTGATAGTGAGTCTCTAACACCTTGTGTTGCAGTGTCAAATGTAAGTATTGCTTCAGCAGCAGGATCTAATTTACCACCCAGTGAATCAATATCTCCAGAATATATATTTAAACCGTTTATAATTGCATTAAATGCGTCACCAATTGGGCTACCTTTCATACTTAAAATAGCAGCAAGTTGTGCATTTTCATCTATCCAACTTTGTAAACTTATTGCTAGATTATGATTTTGTTCTCGAACAGTGCCCATAAACTCGTCTGTTGATCCAGCAAAGGTTTGTGCAGATTGCTTTTGACTTTCAAGTGCAGATTGAATGTCTGGCATAACTGCCGCCATCTTTTGAGAGCCTTCAGTTAAAGGTGAAACTCCCATAATAGTTGCCATTGCAAGTTCTCTACCCGAGTCTCCAAATGTAGCACCATATTCTTCAATTAGTCTCTTATACTTGTCTTGTAAAGCAGGATCGTCTATGCCTGCAATAAACGCTTCGAACCCTTTGTGTAAATTAGCTTTTTCTAATTCACCTTGAATTTCGTCTACTTGCTTACCTGTTAACTCAGAAAGTTTTCTTAAATTAATAGCATAACCTTGACTCATATTCGTTACATCAGATTCAGTAATAGTTCTTCTTCTTAGTGCAATAGCATTTTGAGCAAGAAATTCTGTGAATATTTCACCTTGTTCGGAAAAACTCATTCCCCAGGCTGCAAGAACATTTTTGTTATTATTAAATGCTCGTTGATTTAAAATCATCGCAGTTCTAGCGCCTTTTGATGCTGTACCAAGCATTGCAAGTTGTTCAGAATTAGCAGCAAGACTAGCAGCCATTCCTTCGAGTGACTGTCCGGAACCAGCATACATCTCGGTTAAACTTCCAACCATGCCACCAAGTTGTATACCGCTTTTGCTTAGATCTTGAAATGTTGTATAGTTTCCATAAACAAGTTTAGTAAGAACGTTGACCGCAGTACCTAATCCTAAGATGTTTAATCTGCTATCTTCAATAGCACCAGTAAAGTCTGTAATCGTTGGCGGAGAAGTAATCATCATTTCAGTAAATTGACTGAATGCAGTTATGCCACTACCAACAGCAGTACCAAGACCGCCAATAATTTTAAATACGCCCATAAATGCTTTGCCAACAACCGCAACACTTGTTGTTAAAACACTTAAACTACTACCAAGGTCATCAACTTCTTCGGCAGTATCTTCAGAAGCATCTCTTAAATCACGTAATCCTCTATTGGCACTGCTAGTGCTAGCACCAGATTGTTTTGCTAATTTTTCCATTGCTTCTTTAAGCAAGACTAATGTTGCTTCGCTAGCAGCGTTCTCTAACAGAGAACCGTCGAGATCACCACCTTTTATACTAACTCTTTCAGCCATTGATTATTCCAAAACATAAACTACGCATATAATTTGAGAGATATATACATTATATTTATCAGGAGATAATAATGGTTCCCCAAAGCGCAAATCCTCTATCAAAGCATTTCAGACAGCCTAAAATTTATATACGTCTACCGAGTGAAGGATTGTGGTACGGCAATGCACTGGAAAAAACAGAATCGGGTGAATACCCTGTGCTTTCTATGACTGCAAAAGACGAACTGTCATATAAAACTCCAGATGCATTACTCAACGGTCAAGCAACTGTTGATGTAATTCAAAGTTGTATTCCAAATATCAAAGATGCATGGAAAGTTCCAAACATTGATTTGGATGTTATCTTGATTGCAATTAGAATTGCAACCTATGGTGAAAAAATGGACTTAACCATCACTGTTCCAGGTATAAACGAAGAGCGTGGATTCGAAATTGATCTAAGAACAGTAATGGATCAATTTATGACTGCTTCCTTTGATAATATTGTTGTAGTTGATGAGTTTCAAATTGAAATACAACCGATTTCTTATAAATCTTCAAACGACATTTCAATCAAAACGTTCGAAGAACAACGTATATTTTCTCTATTGAAAAACAACAACATCAGTGAAGAAGATAAGTTAACAAGAATTAGAGAAAGTTTTGAAAAACTCACAAACATCAACATCGAACTGGTAAAAAACAGTATTGTTTCAATTCGTTATAACAATGACGATGCTGTTGTTAATAAAAATTATATAAGTGAATTCATTGACAATGCTGACAAAAAAATCTATTATGCAATTGTCAAGCACATTGAAAATCAAAGAAACAAGTTTACTATTAGACCATTTAAAACAACACTGCCTCCCGAAGATGTTGAACGCGGTGCACCAGAATTTTTAGAAATTCCAATCACATTTGATCAAGCAAGTTTTTTCGGCAAAGGATCTTAACTTTACCATTAGAAGAAATTCTAAAACAAGTTGAGATCCTCGAACAAGAGTCAAAACAACTAAAACACGACTTGTACAAATTGTGTTGGTACATGAGAGGAGGCTTATCTGTTACAGAGGCCTTCGATCTGTCATTCGAAGATAGAGAAATATTATCAAACATTGTCAAGGACAATTTAGAAACTTCTAAGAAAACCGGACAACCGTTCTTTTAATTAAAGTCTTGCTTTTAGTGCAGCTTTTTGTTGAGGTGTTAAACTATTAACAAAGGCTGTTATATCAGGAGCACCGCCAGATGGCGGTGGTGGGTTACCACCTGATGGCGGTGGTGGGTTACCACCTGGTGGCGGATTACCTGCTCCTGTAGCAGGTGGAGTAGAAGGTCTAGCATATCTACTTTTTCTCGATCCGGGACCAGCAGATTGGAACGCTGCTCTAACAGCTTTGTCAACGTATTGTTTAACTTCTGCAGAAGTTAAAGGAGCATCGGGTTCTGTACCTGTGTTGCCACTTGTACGATCTCCAGCAATACTATCAACAGTGGCTGGATCAAGTCCTTTTTGATCTAAGAAATTTTTAAATTGATCAATAGTAATGTTTGGTAATCTACTATGTTTCATCCAAGTTTTGAGATCAGCAGTTATTTGTCCAGCATCGGCTTTGATATTTTTACCTACTTTTCTGTCTTGTTTCCATTGTTTAGTAAATGGAATTGCTTCATCTAATTCTGATTCAGAGATAACTTGATTGATTTTCATTTTATTAGATCCTAAATGATTTATTTTATTTATCATAGCAAGATGAACTGCGTTCATCTGTATCTTCGCTTACGCTCAATACATAATCTTTTTTTTAATTATATAAGCACGAAGTGTATAAATTTTCTGTAGATTAATCTGGTCAGACGGAACCTGTTACGGTCCCGTCGTCTTGAAAACTTTCTGTGAGTATCACCAGCCAAGACATTGGAAGCAGGTTTTTTGTTTATACACCAACTCCAGGGACTCTGACCTTTTCCCTACCTGCGTCGACATCGAAATATAGTTTATAACCTATAATTTTGTTTTATAGTGTAGAAACTATTTTTCTACCCGTATCCTCGTTCCAGTGATTACGGTTTTTAGGAGCAGCGGTGTTTTTGAATGACAGCAAGCATTCTATATCAACTGTTAGGGTTCGCCACAATCAATATGTTACGTGTTCGGGTATCAAACCGATTTTTCCACAGCGGTATTACGAACTGGCCCGCCGACCTTGTGTGCTGTATGCTTTGCCTATTATGATTTTAAAATGTGCGAACCGTGAACACGAACACTGATCTGACCGTTGTAGTAATCTGTTGATTCTAAAACCTGTCGAGCAAATTGTTCTCTTGCTTCAACGTAACTACACTCTGCCTTGGATTTGCAATAATAAAGTATTTCTCTTTTAAAATTCTCTGTGCCTAGTTCTTGTACATCTTGATTGAGTTTATCGTTAGATCCGTAGTAAGTTTGCCAATCTGAATCGATTTTTTCTTTAATTTTTTGTTTTTTCTTGGTGCCGTTCTTGAGTTTTACTACTTTGTACTTTGTTTTTGTGAACTTTGCTAGTTTCTTGCCTATATATTTGCGTCCTGAGAGTAGATTTGTAATCTCATAGACAAACCCAATACAATCTTCTGGAAGAGTGTCTATGATTTGTCCTTGATATATCCATTGCATACATTATGTATCGCCGGCTTTCTTCTTCTCTGCCTTCTTTTGACGAGCATTCAATGCGTACTTCCAATTGTTTACTCTACCGTCATCAAACTTTTTCAAATGTGTTTCCATAATTTGATTACGTCTTTCCTTTGCAAGTTTGCTGATAACAGAAAGCCAGCGTCGTGCTTCACGACGCTTTAACTCTCCTGGACGCTGTTCAAATGCAGCATTTGCCTTGAAATATTCTAAATATGCTTTGGTTAGTTTATCGTGTATATCGTCTTCGTCGCTCATTGTACTATATCAATATCGTTTGCATAAGAAGTAAACCCGTTTTCCTTAATAACCTTAAGAACATTGTTTACTCTACCAATCAATTCATCTTTGTGACTGATAAGGAATATGTTTTTGTTGCGTTCTCTACCCATCTTTTTAAGAATTGCAAGAGAATTTTCAACGCCAGCAGTGTCCATACCTGAGTCAATCAACTCGTCAATGAACAATAAGTTAACACCTTGATACAAACTTTCCCAAACATCACGGAAAGCAAAACTCAAGCCAAGGATAAGTCTGTTTCTTTCACCTCTTGAAAGGTTGTCGAAGTCTAAATCTTGTCCAAGTTGTGTAATTTCAACATTGAGATCGTTTAAGAACTTGACTTGATGCGGCAATCCTATCTTATCTAAGTAGTAAGTGAGTCTTTGATTGAGATATGACAGATTCTGTTCAATAATCTTTTTTCTAATAAACGAATCTTTGTTTGTAAGCAGTTTAAGCAAGAACTCTTGGTGTTCTTTGAGCAAAGTAAGATCGTTTACCACATCCCATGTGATGGTTTGTATGGCTGTGGTCTCAAGATCGTCGATTTGTGCTGCGTAAGTATCTTCTTCGTTGTGTTTCAACCCCAGTGCAGACTTCAAACTATCAACATTGCTTCTATGATCGTATGCTTCTTTTGCAGTTTCGTAGAAAGTACTGGGCTTTCCGTTGATATCACCAATTTTAAACAAGGAATCTTCAACAACTTTGAGTTTTTTACTAATTTCGTCTTGATACTGCACTGCCTCATGCAGTTCTTTTTCTTTTTCTGAAAGAATAGCAGCCTTCTTGTCTGCATGAAGTGCTTGACCACAAGTAAAACACATTGCGTCAGCAAGATCGTCAATTTCTTTTGCAATTTTTTCAATAGATGAGTCTGCACGAAGCAAAGCAGAGCCTAGTGTACTCTTTTGTTTGTTCAACGATACAATTTCGCCGTTGAGAGCAGTCCAGTTTACCAGTTTGTCATGTGCATCGAGTTCTTTTTCAATGTTTAGTTGTTCAAGTTCGTTGATAGACTCTTTTAGTTTCTCGATATCTTGATTTTTCTTAAGATTCCATGCACGTTGACGACTCTTAAGTGTTTCAATACTCTGAGTTATCTTCTCATTGCTTGACTTGATAGCATTGATCTTAAGAGTTTCCTCAGTGATTAGGTCTTTGGTTGTTTTTATTTGTTCTTTTAGTGTTTCTGCCTTCTCTGAAAGCAGTGTAATACCTAAAAGTTGTTCGATTATTTCTCTTTGTTCATTGGTTCGCATACTAAGGAACGGTTCTGTATAGGTATTCAGTGCAACAATGTGTTTAAACATATTATGGCTCATACCTAGCAGATCGTTGATAGCCTTTTGTGTTTCTCTGCTATCGCCTTGGCTTTCATCCACAGTTTCGGCAAACTGTTCTATGTCGTTAACATAGAATTTAAGAATATTAGGTGATCTTCCGCGTTCAATACGGTAAGTTATACCGTTTTTCTCAAAATTTAACGTAATCAACATACCTTTGTTGTTGGTTTTGTTAATTAAGTTATTTTTCTTGATATTAGTTAGTGCTTGGCCGTACAGGGCGTACGATAAACCATTGATAATTGTGGTTTTACCTGTACCGTTACGAGAACCAGAATCGTCACCTCCTTGATCTAAGTTTTCGCCAAGCACTAGAGTGAGCTGTTCACGGTTAAAGTCAACAGCCTGGGTAACATTACCCACACTCATAAAGTTTTTAACAGTTAAGTCTTTGATTTTTATGGTCATAGTTCACTATAGATGTTTAGTAGCAGTGACTTATCGAAATTGTCACTGTCAATTGCAAGAATTTCATTGGAAACAATTTGATCTACGCTTTCAAACTTAGCAATATCAATGTCTGACGTCATTTCGTCGAGTTGTTTCTGTGGAATAAGCGTAATTTCTCTGCAATCGTATTCTTTTATAAATGTTTCTTTAATAAAATTTGCTTCTTCAAACGAAATTGGAATATCGATAGTAACACGAAGATACATTTTGCTCTTTAGCAGTGTGTCTTTCTGATCAATCAACTGCGAAAGTGCAATTGTACGGTACTTTGGAGCATCTGGCCAGTTGATGTACTCAGGTTCCTGATTGTTTTCGCGATCTAGAATCATCATTCCACGTGCATCATCCCACGAATCGGCATAGTTGTGCGGAAACGCATTGCCGATGTAATGAATTTTACCTTGAACCTGTCTTTTATGGAAGTGTCCACTGAACACATAGTCTTGATTCACAAAGTGTTCTGATTTAAGTTCGCCGTGATCGGGCATTTGAACCATTGCGTTCATGTAAAAACTAGGAAGTTCAAAATGTCCAAACATGTATCGTGCTTTGATTTTGCTGATACGTTTCCATTCCTCGCCTACTAGCCAAGGCACTAGGGCAACATCATCTTTTACAAGAACATCATTGACCACAGTAACTCCGGGTATGTGTTTTGCAAATTCGGTTGACTTTACATCTCTTTTATCTTTGTAGTAGAGATCATGGTTGCCTGCAAACATAAAAAATTGATCAAATGCTTGACCAAGTTTTTCCAATGAACGTAAACCACTGTCCATAGTAGTTAGATTGAGACTGTTTCTGTTGTGATTCCAATCACCACAAAAGATTCCGGTTTCACAACCGTTTTCTTTAGCAGTTTTAATGAACCAATCAACAAAATCCTCGCAATCTTGATTATGAACACGCGAATTGCCCTTCATACCATAGTGGATGTCGGTGAATACAGCGGCTTTCTTAAACAAAATTTATTACTCCGTATTGTTTTTTAGTATAAAGTCTAACTCGTTGATTGTCAACACGTTTTTATTCATGACTGTCGTTAAAACGTTTGAGTCCTGCTTCAAATTCGCCTGCACTTTGTCTAGTAAAACTAGGATTCAAGTTATTCATTTCTAAAATGTCGTCTCTTATGTTCTGATTACGCTTTTCGATGTTAATAACACGAACAAAACTGTTTGTGACGGCAGCAGTGTAGTAAGCAAACGGATTTTGCGATTTAGATTCGTCAAATTGAAGGCCAATCTGTGAAAGTTGCAGGATTGCTTGCCCTTTCATCTCATCGTTGTAGGTATAACCACGAACGTTACCGCGTGTAGCGTATCTATCACAGAGTTTCATCCACATAAGAGCAAGTTTATTGGTTGCACGGCCGTGATCTTTACTAAAATGTCCGTTTTCCATACCGCCAGACCAGTGACTTTTGCCTACACAGATTAATTCGTCGTTGTCGTTGAATTTCCAATGTTGAAATGGAGGGAAGTTTAACTTTGTTTTTCCATCGGCTATGGTTTTTGGATTTTTCTTACGACCTGCTTCGTCAGGAATATGGTCATATGTTGTAATACGAAAAATTAAATCTTTTTTTTCTATTTTTTTGTAATCTATTTCGACATCTGCTAGTTTAACTTTGTTTCCAGCAGTCTTTTCTTTTTCGTATGCTTCCGACGATAGTTTTTTTGCTCTATTTTTCTTTGCTTCAGCAATGGTTCGTATGTTTATTTTATCTATACTGGGTAGTATAATATCATAATCCGCATATTCAGATTCTACAAAACTCGAAAAAGTATTTTTTGATTTATGTATTTCTAAAAGCATATCCTTGTTATTAAGATAGTTTACTTTCTTCATTTTTTCTCCTAGAAGTATAATTTATTTTAAACTACGTAGTTAATTTTGTCAACTAAATATATGTGGAGTATTCGAAAATGTCATTATCAGGTTTAAGCAAATTAGTTAACAAAGTCAGTTCCACTGCTAATAAAATTGGTAGTGCAATAAACTTTGTTAATAATTTTGAAAGCAATATTAAACGAACAATTCAAGATTTTACAAATCCTACAAAGTTTATTTCACAAAATCGACTGGGTAATCTTCCAGTAGGAGCAGAATTCAATGATACTATAAGATCGTACAGTTCTTACAGTGCTGCATCACAAACTGCTAGCGAAGATTGGCGAGTTAGAATTCATTTACCGGAAATTGATTCATTTTCGTCGTCATCAATTTTAGCTCCTCTAGTAACATCAAACAAAAGTATGGTATTTCCTACTACTCCACAGATTTTAGTTAGCCATACTGCAAACTACAATACACTTGCTCCTGTACATACTAATTATCCATTTCCTACATACCAAAATAGTGCAGTTGAAGACATTACTATTACTGCTGAATGGCCAGTTGAAAACGAAGCCGACGGTAGATACTGGATGGCATCGGTACATTTCTTAAGAAGTGTTACTAAAATGTTCTATGGTGAATCGCCAAACAGAGGTTCGCCACCTCCGTTGGTTTATTTGAGTGGCTATGGAGACTTTATTTTTAATAGAGTGCCAGTGGTTGTAAAATTATTTTCCATGGACCTCCCTGATTCGGTTGATTATATTAAAGTTCCGGTGGTTGAAGGAGCATCAACAGATAATACAACAAGTTCATATACCTATGTTCCTACACTAAGCAGATTAAACGTTACAGTATCGCCAACATACAGCAGAGACGAAGTAAGCAAATTTAATCTTGATGAATTTGCCAAAGGTGGATACATTGGCAGTGACAGAGGATTTATCTAATGGTTGAATATTCAAATACCAGCCCGTGGTTCAAAACAGAAATAGTTCAAAACAACTACTTGGGAATTTATACCAAGAGAAATATTCCAGCAAGAGACGACGATATCTTGTACGAAATACAACCTCAGTACACTTACAGACCTGACCTACTGGCATTTGACCTTTATGGAAGTGCTAAACTATGGTGGGTCTTTGCAGTTAGAAACATGGATGTTCTTAAGGATCCTGTCTTTGACTTTGTACCTGGAAACAAAATATATTTGCCAAAAGGTTCGTTGTTGAGCAGTATTATAGGAATTTAAAATGGCATTATTAAAAAATCCTCTACATCAATACAAATCATACAACTATCGTTGGTCGTTTGGGGTAATAGCCGCTGGTGAATTACAAAATCCTAGTACCTATAAAGATACAGGCGGCAATTTAGTAATAATTCAATCTGGTGGTCTTCCTAACAAACCTGTTAAAACTGACATTGAAAATAAATTAGGAATAAATTTAGAATTTTTTATTGATGACATTAACATAGAATCGTTGATTTCGCCTAACCCTACCACAGGTGTTTCTAGTGCAATTAGCATTGACTTTACAGTAACAGAACCCTACAGTATTGGTCTATTTTTTCAGTCATTGGTAGTTGGCGCAGAGATGGGAGGATATACAAAGAATTCATACCTTGAAGCACCTTTCTTTTTGACCTGCGATTTTGTTGGATGGACACCAGATTCTGATACTCCTGTAATAGTCGAAAAAAGAACTTTGGTTATAAAATTAATTGATTGTAAATTTAAAGTTGATTCCGGCGGTACAGTTTATAATATATCTGCAATTCCTTATAATCACATTGCTTTTACTGATGAAGTGCAAAACATAAGAACAAATGTTGAAATGTATGGACTTACAGTTGCTTCTAAACTGAATAATTTGTGCGAAACACTGAATAGACAAGAACTTGAAAAAGTTGTACTAAATCAAAAAAAGGTTGAGGACGAATATGTAATACGTTTTCCTGATCCAAATGAAGGTACTACATCTGGGTACGGAAAATCAAACGATATAGTTTCTTCTTTTATATCAATGGGTGCTGTTACAAGTGCAGTTTCCGGGGGAACAAACTATATCGGAAGCAGTACAATTATCAAAGATTTTAGTGAATTAGGTAAAAATCTTTTTGGCTTAGAAGCAGTGTCTATGGATGATCAGACAGTTCAGTTTGAAAATTTTGCTGTTGATAAAAGTTCAAGAGTTTTTTACTTTAATGAAGGTTCTAAAATTGAACAAATCATTAACGATGTTATTTTAACAAGTACTTGGGGACAAGGTCTATTAGAAAGACAGCCAGATGCCAAAGGTATGGTTGACTGGTTTAGAATAGATGCCAAGTTAGAAATAATCAGCACAGAAGAAATGCAAAACAGTGGCAAACCAGCATTTAGATATATCTACGATGTTATTCCTTGGAAAATACACAGTAGTAAGTTTCAAGAACCCTCAACTCCATATAACTACGTTCCTAATATCAATGATTGTGTTAAAGCATATTACTATTCGTATACTGGAAAAAACACAGACATTATTGACTTTGAATTTTTTGTTAATAGTGCATTTTTTAAGCCTTTTGTAAATCTACAATCTGGAATTGATTCTAATACAGCATATGTTGTTGCTCCTAACAGAGATAGACAGGACTATGATGTAAGTTCCGGTCCAGGATTTGAATCAAAGGGAAGAAGTGGACCGCAACAAAAAATTGCTCCTATAACACAAGAAACTACAAGAACCGCAGGCGCTGGAATCGACACAAATGAAATGCGTACTGCAAATCTGTTTAACTTGCTTGTTTTAAACAGTGATGTTGATAACGTTGAATTAAAACTACGAATCTGGGGTGATCCGTATTATCTAGCAGACAGCGATGCTGGAAATTATCGTGCTGGTCCAGCAGGTCAATATATTAACTCTGATAAAACAATTGACTATCAACGTTCTGAAATCGATGTGCTATTAAGTTTTAACAGTGGTATTGATTATGCAAAAAATAATCTAATGCCAATTGACCCTGTAGTTGCATTCAACGGTTTATATCGAGTAATTAATTTAGTGTCGACGTTTAGTAAAGGTCAGTTTACACAAGAACTAACATTACTTCGTAGACCAAATCAACAAACTGAAACTGTTGAAGTTTCTAATTCGCTAGTACAGGCATTTTCGAGTAATTTAGATACATCTGCTATTACTGACGCAATTGATGTTTTATCTGAGGACGTACAATCTGCATTTAATTCACTTATTAAAGGTAAGCCAGAAGAATTTTTAAAATTTACAAGAATTGGACAATTGAATCTTGCAGGCATTGAAAAATTGTTAGGAACACAAGTTTTTCAACTATTTGGACAAGCACAAGACTTAATTGAAACAGGGCAAAAAATACAATCTAATATTAAACAAGCATTGTCGGTATTACAAAATCCACAAGGCTCTTTAACCGAACTTTCGCAAAATATCGGACAACAGTTAAAAAATCCAGTTACTGCATTACAAGGTACATTTGGTAGTTTTGAAAGTTTTGTTAACAATCCAGAAACAGCCGCTAGTCAAATTAATAAAAACGGTTCTATTGCGCCACCAAAAAATATTCAACCATCAAAATTTACACCAGGTGATCCAACTAAATTTGGAATACAATAAAGAGGCAAATAAATGATATCTCCACGTCAAATAAGAACAAAGACAAGTAGAACAACACAAGAATTGGTAAACACAGGTACTGCTGGTCCGTTCTTGGCAAAAGTTATTGGTCATCTTGATCAAACATTTATGGGAGGCTTAAAAGTTCAACTTTTAAGAACAACATCGTCAGCAGATAACGATTCTCAAGATGGTGAAATTGTTACAGTGCAATATGCTTCGCCTTTTTCGGGAGCAACACCGATATATGGTGCAGGCGGCGCTGACAACTATTCTAACACTCAAAAAAGTTACGGTTTTTGGGCTGTTCCACCTGATGTAGGATCTAAAGTTTTAGTAACTTTTGTAGAAGGTCGCCGAGACTTTGGATTTTGGTTTGCATGTGTGCAGGACGACTTTATGAATTTTATGATTCCTGACGGCAGAGCAGCAACTTCGAACACTACAGGAAGTGTTCCTGAATATTACAAAGGTAAAAAACTTCCAGTTGGCGAATACAACAAACATCTAATTGATCCACAAGGACAAGCACAGCCGACATATTATCCTAGACCTGTAAACGACGATTATTTAAAGCGTATGGAAGAACAAGGTCTTGTTGAAGACGATGTCAGAGGACTTACATCAAGCAGTGCAAGACGCGAAGTTCCTAGCAATGTTTATGGTATGAGCACACCAGGACCTTTAGATAAAAGATCCAATGCACCTAAAGTTCCACGAGGCACCGTAGATTCTGAAAAATTGTTTTTTTCAAGCAGACTTGGCGGGCATAGTATTGTTATGGATGACGGAGATGAAAAAATTCTTCGCAAAGGTCACGCTAAAGATACTCCACAGGAATACGCAAACTTAAAAGTAAATCAAACAGACGGAGATCCGACATTACCTGCAAATGAACTATTTAGACTTCGTACTAGAACCGGTCATCAAATATTAATGCATAATACTGAAGACTTGATTTATATATCAAATGCTAGAGGTACTGCTTGGATTGAATTAACATCCAACGGTAAAATTGACATCTATGCGTTTGATAGTGTTAGTGTACACACAAACAATGATTTAAATTTTACAGCTGATAGAGACATCAATTTCACTGCATACGAAAATATGAATTTTGTTGTTGGTAAAGAACTTAGAATAGATACTGGTGATAGTATTAGTATGACAACTGGTAATTTTTATTCTCTTAATGCAGCAGATAGTATATCTCAAACAGCAGGAGAATTTATTGCAGGATATGCTGGTTCTAGTGTAACGCTTGTAGCCAACACTGATTTTACAGCACTTGGTGCAGGAGTATCAATTGGATCAACGGGAATAATTGGCATTGAAGGTTGTAGTGCAGTAAAGATATCAACAGACGGTGATATTCATAACAAAGCATTAGGATCAATTTATAATTCTACTGTAGGCGATATTAACTTTGATACAGGTCAACGTTTTCTAATTAAAACAGGAAGTGTAGTAGGTGTTGATGCGGGTGGAAATATTATTTTAAAAGCAAACACAGACATTCAATTAAATGGACCAACACCGCCGTCGCCGTTACCTGCTACTTTACCGCCTGCTCCGGATCCAGTAAATACATTAGATCCTAAACGTGCCTTACAAACATCAAGACAACCAAATCACGAACCTTGGTATCAGCACGAGAATTTAAACCCTCTAGCATATACTCCTGAAAGAACTAGAGCAGGATCACAGGCAGTTAATTCCTTTAATATCCCGACTAGTGATACTTTCTTACCACCAACAAGACAACAACCATCAGGAACAGTTAACTCGACTTACTTCCCACAATACGACGGCACTACCACAGAAGGTGGCTTCCAATCATTTGACGGAAGTCCGAATGTCAACGCTTATAGAGGTACACCTGGAGAACCGTTGCCAGAAAGTCAGCTTGTTGGTGTTATCGACGGATTTACAAAGGCAGAAACAGCAGCGTTTCTTGGAGCAATTGGTAAACGAGAAAGTAACAATGCTTATGATGCAGTTAACTCGATTGGGTTCTCTGGAAAGTATCAATTTGGGGATGGAGCGTTAGAAGACTTAGGATACCTAAAGCCAGGCACTACTGCAAAATATAGTGTAAAAAATGCATTGTTAATTTCAGAAAATTGGACAGGCAAAGATGGTATAACCTCTAGAGATGCATGGCTTGCTAATACAACAGTTCAAGAAAAAGCAATGCTTGACTATACTAACAGAAATTTAAAAACTTTAAAAAGAGTTGGCGGTGTTAGAGAAGGTGATGACAAACTTACTATTTCAGGTATGCTTGCTGGCTCTCACCTACTAGGAGCAGGAGGCATGAAAAAGTGGCGTAATGGCGAAGGTGGTGCTGATGCATACGGAACAACAGGTGACGAGTATTATGCATTAGGAAGAGCTGCATTGCAAAACGTTTCGTCAACAAGTACTACATCTAATAATACCGGAGGAGGTCCTATTTAATGTGTCAAGTAGTTATACCACAAACTAGAGTATTATCGCCGAGAAGATGGGTATCTGATCCAGCAGAATTATCGAGATATAATTCTAGAACCACAGCAGGTGCTATAAACAGCAGTGCAAGTCCTACTGATATACCTTATGGGCATTCTAATGCATACGGAGGCTTGGGAAACAGTGGGGGATTTGTTGCATATGAATCGCCAACAAATCCCCCACCTAAAGATACAATTTTTGGTTCAATAGAATATGCATTAAGCGAAGCAGCAAAACTCGGTTGGGGCGAAAATGGCACTCCGCCAAATCCAAACATTGCCAATTCGTGGCGCATAGCAGCAAATCAAGAAATACCAAATGACGGACGTTCATATCCGTGGTGTGCGTGTTTTGTAACTTACATTTTGAGTAAAGCAGGTACTGAATTTTTGAAAACTGCATCCTCGCAACAGTATGCTTCGTTTGGAAAAGCAGTAAATTGGAGAGGTTACAGTACGCTAAGAAAAAATGATATTGTTGTTTTTACACAAAAAGCAGATCCTAGCAAAGGGCATGTTGGATTTTTAGCAAGTGTTGATCCAAATACAAAAATTTGGAAAATTGCTGGAGGAAATCAAGACGATAACTTTAATGTCACAAACTATAACGAAGTTGGATCAAACCTTTTTGTTAGAGAAGTTAGAAGAAACTGGGATATTCCTCCTGATTTTGACAAACCAGTTACTGGAGAAATCACAACAGCAAAAGATGGCAACACACGATAAATATTACTATGAGTTCGCTAGAAAAGAATCTTTATAAAAATCTTAAAATACAATCTCAACAGGTTGTTAATAAACCTATTGCTAGTAGAGCCTATCGTGGTATTTCAACTGTAAATCCTGACACAAAAGATTTTAAAAGTTATGATCTAGGATTAATCAAACAAGATATAATTAACCATTTTCATATAAGAATAGGTGAAAAACTAGAACGTCCTGATTTTGGTACTATTATCTGGGACGTTCTTTATGAACCATTAACAGATTCATTAAAACAAGCAATTGTTAAAAATGTTACAGACATTGTTCGTTATGATCCACGTGTTACAGTTGATAAAATAAGTGTAGATACCTATGAATCCGGTATTCAAATACAGTGCGAATTAACCTATCTTGATTACAGCATAAGCGAATTTTTACAGTTTAGGTTTGATAGACAAAACAACATACTTTAATCTACGCACTTTATAAATCTCATAAATATAGTATAAAGTAAGGAAAGTGCTAATGTCTTCTACAGATAGACAAAATAGATTATTGCTAGCCGAAGATTGGAAAAAAGTTTATCAATCTTTTAAAAATGCAGATTTTAAATCATATGACTTTGACAATCTACGTCGAACAATGGTTGATTATCTTCGTACTAATTATCCTGAGGATTTTAATGACTATATTGAGTCAAGCGAATATCTTGCGCTGATCGATATGATTGCTTTCCTTGGTCAAAACATTGCTTTCCGTGTGGATTTGAATTCGAGAGAAAACTTTTTAGAATTAGCAGAACGTAGAGAAAGTGTACTAAGATTAGCACGTTTGCTTTCATACAACCCAAGAAGAAATCAACCTGCTAACGGACTGTTAAAAATAGTTTCTGTAAGCACTACAGAAAACATAATTGATAGTAATAATGTTAACATCAGTGGCAGAAGCATTGTTTGGAATGACAGCATTAATCCAGATTGGTTTGAACAGTTTATTAAAATACTAAATGCAGCAATGCCTGTACAAAATACTTTTGGACGTCCGATTAAATTAGACAGTGTAGCAGGTATTCCAACAGAACAATATAGATTTGCTGGAACAGGTACAACAGTGCCTGTGTATGCATTTACAAAATCCATTAACAACACTTCGATGGAATTTGAAGTAGTAAGTGCTGGAGTTGAAAATGGTTCTATTGTTGAAGAGCCGCCGTTGCCGGAAAACCAATTGGCATTTTTATATAGAGATAATGGACAAGGTGCAGGCAGTAATTCAACTGGATTCTTTTTACATTTTAGACAAGGTTCGTTGCAGCGTGGAGAATTTACAATAGATTTTCCAGTTCCGAATCAAAAAATTGATGTTGACATTTCTAATATCAACGATTCAGACGTTTGGCTTTATAAGTTAGATGCAAACGGAAACGAATCCGAGTTGTGGACAAAAGTTGAAGCAGTTGAAGGCAACAACATTGTTTACAACAGTCTTGCTAAAAACATTAAAAATATTTTTAGTGTTTTAACTAGAGTTGATGACAGAGTTAGTTTAGTGTTTTCTGATGGTATTTTTGGTAACTTGCCAAAAGGAACATTCCGTTCTTATTATAGAACAAGTATAAACAGAGACTTTACAATTCTTCCTGCAAGTATTACTAATGTTACACTAAGAATTCCTTATATTAGTAGAATTGGAAGAACAGAAACATTAACAATTATTTGTGAACTAAAAGTTGCAGTTGATAACGGTGCAAGTTCTGAATCGTCAGAGAATATTAAAAATAATGCTCCTGCAACATACTACACACAAAACAGACTTATAACCGGCGAAGATTATAATATTGGTCCACTTGGTGTAAGTCAAGATATTGTTAAAGTAAAATCCGTAAACAGAACTGCTAGTGGAATCAGTAGATATTATGATATATTGGATGCTACTGGAAAATACAGCAAAACCAATATGTTTGGCACCGACGGTGTTCTTTATAGAGAATACCTTGACGAAAAATCAACATTTAAATTTTTAACAAGAACAGATATTGAAAGTGTAATTGAAAATCAAATCACCGACATTCTTGGTGATAAAAATGTTAGAAATTTTTATCTTGCAGAATTTCCAAATCAAGAATATGCTGAACTTAATTTAAAATGGAATTTAACAACTTCCGACACAAACAGATCAACAGGATATATCAAGGATTCTTCGGATATTGTTTATTCTGTAGGTAGTTTTACAGAAGGACCTCTTCGTTTCTTAGAACCAGGTGCTATGGTAAAGTTTATTCCTGAAACTGGCAAGTATTTCTTACCGGATGGTACTACAACTACAAATCCAAACGCTAAAAACTCGTCTAGTTATAAATGGGTTAAAGTTGTAAGTGTATTTGAAAATGGAACAACAGTAACAACATCAGGATTAGGTCCTATTATTTTCAATGACATAATTCCTAACAATTCTAAACTAGTGCAGATAAAACCAAAATTTGTAAGAGATATTGTCGACGATGTTATTGTAGATATGATTGATCAGATTTTTGCTTATAGAACATTTGGTTTAAGATACGATAGAGAAAATCGTCAGTGGGCAGTGATTACTCAAGAAAACTTGAATATTGTTGGAGACTTTAGTTTAGGACTTGCAGGAGATACAACAGGACAACAGCAGGACAGCAGTTGGATTGTTTTATTTGAAACTGACGGATCTACATATACTGTAACTTATAGAACACTTAGATATGTATTTGAAAGTGATGCTGAAATACGTTTCTATTTTGATAGTTCAAAAAAAATATATGATAGCAAAACCGGCACAATTATCAAAGACAAGATTACAGTTTTAAACATTAATAATAATGTAAATTCTGGTACAGGTACAAGTCCGTTAACTAGAGATTTTGACTGGGAAGTTACCAAAGAGTATAGAGACACTGACGGATACGTTGACAGTAAAAAAGTTGAAGTTGCCTTCTTTGACAGTGACGACGACGGCGTTATTGACGATCCGCAAATATTTGATGAAATTGTTAATACAACAACATACATCTTTAATAAGAAAGTGGTAATCAATAATAGCGAATTTTTAGTTTATGTTAACGCAGAAACTGAAAACATAATTACCGTTAACAGTAGAGCAGAAATTAATACCACAGCAGAAAACAATCCTATTTTTTATATAATTTCCACAGACACATTTGAGCAACTAAACAGTGCTTCAAGATCGTTGACTACTCTTTATGATTACAGAGCATATACAGGTCGCGACGTAATTAAATTTCAATATATTCATGCCAGCGACGAAAATAATAGAATAGATCCAAGTAGTACAAACATCATTGATTCTTATATTTTAACAAAACAGTATGATATTAGTTTTAGACAATACCTTGACGGAACTGTAACCTCAGTTCCGTTGCCGTTGAGCAGCGATCAACTATTTAGAAGTTATGGCGAAAAGATAAATGCTATCAAATCTATCAGTGATGAAATTATCTATCACCCAGTAAAATATAAAATTCTTTTTGGTAGCAAAAGTGAGACATCATTGCAAGCAGTTTTTAAAATTGTAAAAAATACAGAAAGAGTTGTAAACGACAATGACCTAAAGTCCAGAGTTATTACAGCAATTAATCAATTCTTTAACTTAGACAATTGGGAGTTCGGCGAAACATTTTATTGGAGCGAAATGTCTGCTTATATTATGAAAGAGTTATCACCTGATCTAAGTTCAATAATTATTGTTCCTCGAGCATCAACCAGTGCATTTGGAAGTCTTTATGAAGTTAAATCCGAAGCAGATGAAATTTTTATAAGCAGTGCAACAGTTGACGACGTTGAAGTTATATCTGCTATTACAGCAGACAGAATTAGATCCTCTGGTGCAATTGTAACATCGTCTAACGTAACTAATACTGGAATACAAAGTGGTACAGATACCACATCTACTACTGGAGGCTTCATTTACTAATGGCATACGATAAAGAACAAGAAGATTTTCCCTTACCAGCAGGAAATAACAATTCTATAACTTCGGCAACATTTTTGCCGAAGTACTTTAGAACTGATACAAATAGAAAGTTCTTAGGTAGCACTGTTGATCAAATGATCCAACCGGGTGTGGTAGAAAAAATCAACTCGTTTGTTGGTAGACGTTACTCAGTTGCAGCAACTACAAATGACAGTTATCTTCCTGACTTTACAGTAGATAGAGAAAATTATCAGTTTGAACCGGTTTCTTTATACAAAGACGAACTAGGCAATGTTGAGTTTTATAAAGATTACAATGATTATATTGGACAAATTAAAAACTTTAAAGGTTCAGCGAGCAATCACAGTATTTTAAACAGTCAAGAATTCTATTCTTGGGATCCACACATAGACTGGGACAAGTTTACTAATTTTAGAGAATACTATTGGCTACCTATAGGTCCAGTACCTGTGGATGTTGTAGGACAAACCAGAGAAGTTGTAAGCACATATTCTGTTTCGTTAATTGAAGATGCAGACAATTTTGCATATGTATTTTCCACAGATGAATTTCCAAGTGCTCCAGTGCTAAGAAATCCCACAGTTAAACTTTACAAAGGACAAACTTATAGATTTGAAATTAACACACTAGGTCATCCGTTCTCTATTGCAATACTAAGAACTTTCCTGGATAATGATCCTACAGTTGGAACTGACTTTGTAAATCAAAGTACACTTTATAAAAAAGGTGTAGTTGTTTACACTAGAGATGTATTTGGTAATCTTATAGAAACCACAGACGAGTATATCGAAACTGGTGTAATAGAATTTACTGTACCTGATGATGCACCAGAAGCATTGTATTACATAAGCAAAAACGATGTCAACGTTAGCGGTATTTTTTCAGTAAACAACATTGTTGAAAATTCATTCATTGACGTTGAAAAAGAAATTGTTGGTAAAAAAACTTACAAAACAAGTAGTGGCGTTGAACTAAGCAACGGTATGAAATTATCTTTCAAAGGATTGGTTACTCCGGCAACTTATTCTGAAGGTTATTTCTATGTCGAAGGTGTGGGTAATTCTATTCAACTTGTTGCAGAACAAGATCTCGAAGTACCTGCAATTTTTACTACACTGTTTGAAATTCCATTTGACGGTGAAAACTTTGGATTTGACCAATATCCTTACGAAGATGCAACATCGTTTCCTGGCACCAAGGACTATATTGTAATTAACAGAGTCAGTGCCGATCGAAATCCATGGGCTCGTTACAATCGTTGGTTCCATAGATCTTTAATTGAAGCATCATTTGCTGCAAATAATCTTCCGGTTGTAATTGACGAAGATGCTAGAGCAAAACGTCCTATTATAGAATTTGAAGCAGGATTGAAACTTTTCAATCACGGCACAAAAGCAAAGAAAAATGTAAATCTAATTGACACTTATACAACAGATGTATTTTCCACAGTTGAAGGATCGCTTGGGTATAACGTTGATCAAGTTGATTTAGTTGACGGCATGCGTGTTATTTTTGCTGCTGATACCGACATCTTGGTTAATGGAAAAATTTACGAAGTACGATTTATTACACACAACGGTCGTAGACAAATTTCGCTAGTAGAAACTGAAGATTCTGCACCAGCAACAGATGATGCAGTTTTAATTCTTGATGGTATTGACTATAAAGGAAAAATGTTCTGGTACAACGGAACACAGTGGAAACAGTCACAAGAAAAAACCAGTGTAAACCAAGCACCAACGTTTGATTTATTTGACAAAGACGAAAATAGTTTTAATGATAACTTGGTTTATCCTGCTAATAACTTTAGAGGAAATAAAGTATTTTCTTATAAAGTTGGCACAGGTACAGCAGATTCTGAATTAGGGTTTTCTCTAACCTATAGAAATATTACCAATGTAGGCGACATTGTTTTTGAATTTAATCTTTTAAGTGAATCAGTAGAATATCAGATTGAACCTTCGGGCGCAGCAAATATCTTTACAGACGTAGGATATTTAAAAAAGTATAATTCAGCAGGCACAGACTTTGTATATGTAAACGGTTGGAAAAAGGCAATTGCAAACAGCAAACAGGCTGTGGTTAGACAGTACAACGTTTCGAGTCAAGTTAATAATTTCCGAGTTGACGTTTATAATAACAGCGGAAGTTTGACTGACTTGTTTGTAAAAGTCTTTATCAACGGAACAAGAAAAGAACTAAACAAAGATTTTACAATACAAAACATCAATGGATTTGCAACAGTTGTTTTAACTGTAAACGCAACAGTAGATGATATTGTTTTATTAAAGTGTTATAGTGCGGCTCCTAAAAATTCAAAAGGATTTTACGAAGTTCCTATAAACTTTGAAAAGAATCCATTGAATGAAAATATAACAACATTTACTTTAGGTGAAGTAAACGATCACGTTGAAAGTATTATTGAAGAAGTTGCGGAATACACTGGATCGTTTCCTGGAATCTCCAATCTAAGAGACTTAGGAAACGTAACAGCATACGGACAAAAGTTTGTACAACACAGTGGTCCTGTTAATCTCTCGTTGTACCACATGACTGATAAAAATTCTAATATTATAAAAAGTATTAGATATGCTCGTAAAGAGTATGCAAAATTTAAAAGAAAGTTTTTATACGAAGCAGAAAAGACAGGATTTCATGGACCTGTAAAAGATCATGTTGACTTAATTTTAAGCACTATCAAAAAAGATTTTATATCTTCTAGACCATTTTATTTTGGAGACATGATTGGATTTGGTGCAGCAAGAAAAACAATTCATACTATCGAATACAACGGTCCTGCATATTTTGCACTATCACAAAATTTCAATCTAACTTCTCTTTCAACAAAAGCAGTAAATGTTTACTTGAACAGTGAACAGTTGTTGCATGAAAGAGATTACACATTCACTGATAGTTTTGTTTATGTAACACTTGATTTACAAGACGGTGACTTAATCGAAGTTTATGAATACGAATCAACCAACGGGTTGCATATTCCTCCTACGCCAACAAAAATAGGATTGTATCCTAAGTATCATCCTGTTATCATTGAAGATAATACTTATGCAACTCCAAGACGAATGATACAGGGTCACGATGGCAGTCTTACTCTAGCATTTGATGATTATAGAGACGAACTTATTCTTGAACTTGAATATAGAATCTTTAATAATATTAAAACACAGTACAATACTGATTTAGTAGATATCAACGACTTTGTTCCTAGTATTAGTAGATCAACAGGATTTTCTATCACAGATATAAATCGTGCAATGACAGCAGATTTTTCTCAATGGCTTGACATCGCTGGAAATCCAAACTTTGCAGAACACAACTTTTGGAACAACGAGAATTCGTTTACTTTTAACTATTCTAGAACCACAGACAAAGACAGCAACCCGTTAACTGGTTACTGGAGAAGTATCTACAAGTTCTATTATGACACAGATAGACCGCACACCAATCCGTGGGAAATGATTGGTTTTACAATTAAACCAACTTGGTGGGAATCAGTGTACGGCGCTGCACCGTACACCAAGGACAATCTTGTTCTCTGGAGAGACCTGTCACAGGGTATTGTTAGAGAGCCCGGTAAAGCAGTTATTAGAAATAAAAAATACCAAAGACTGGATCTATTAACTTATATTCCAGTAGACGAGTACGGTCGTTTACTAAGCCCATTAGAAAGCAACATTGCAAAGAACTTTATTCTAACAGAATCAAAGAACGTCTTTACATTTGGAGATCAAGCACCAGTTGAAACAGCATGGAGACGTAGCAGCGAATATCCGTTTAGTTTATTAACTGCATGGATACTGCTACAACCATCAAAGATAATTGGACTTGGTTACGATTATAGCAGAACAGAACGTGACCTTGCAGGTAACATTATCTACAAAGATACACAAAAGAGAATTGCACTTTCTGATTTAGTATTTCCTGCTATATCGTTAAACGACACGTTAAATCTAACATCTGGACTAGTTAATTATGTTAGTAACTATATGGCAAGTAGAGTTGCTATTAGATACACAGACTATAAAGAACAATTAACCAATCTAACAAATCAACTGGCAATTAAACTAGGCGGATTCACAGACAAGTCAAAACTAAAACTAGTTCTAGACAGTAGAAGTCCGCTTAACAAAAGCAGCGTATTTGTGCCGGACGAAAACTATCAGGTTATACTTAATACCAGCAGTCCTTTAGAAACTGCGGTACTAAGTGGTATTATTATTGAAAAAACTGAATCAGGATATGTAATTTCTGGATACGACAAAGAAGATCCGGTCTTTAATTATTATACTCCAAAAGACAGAACTGTAGATCCGTCTATAACAGTTGGTGGAATTAGTGAAAAGTTTGTTGAATGGGATTCTGGAAAAGATTATGTTTCTGGATTAGTAGTTCTTTACAACGCTTTTTATTACAGAACTAAAATTACACACACCAGCACTGATGAGTTTGATTCAACAAAGTTTGTTAAACTTGCCGAGTTGCCAATTGTTGGCGGATTAACTGCTATACTAAGACGAGACTTTGAAACAGAAGTATCGCAACTTGTATACGGTTCGTTGTTGGAATCTGTGCAAGATGTAGTTGACTTTATGCTTGGATACGAAAAGTATCTAACCGACAGTGGTTTTAAATTTGAATTTTATAATACTGAAACTGAAGCAGTAGAAGATATGAAACTTTGTGTTAAAGAATTTATGTTCTGGGTAACACAAAATTGGGACAATAGTACAGTGCTTGTAGTAAGTCCTGTTGCTAACAAAGTAGTATTTGAAAAGCAGTATTTTGTAGTAGATGATATATATGATTCATTCTACGAATATAGTATCTTAGCAGGCGACGGATCTAAAATAAGTAAAGATTTCTCAAACATTTTTAGAGACAACTCAAATACCTTTGGTGTTAAGCCTATTAACATTGACGACGGAATTTATCTAGTTAAGTTACCACTTGTTCAAAAAGAACATGTTATTTTAATTGACAATGAAACTGTGTTTAATGACGTTATCTACGATAAGATTCCTGGTTATAGACAAGAGCGTATCAAGGTTGTTGGTTACAGAACCGATAACTGGAACGGCGGATTAAACATTCCTGGATTTATCTACGACAACGCCAAAGTAAAAAATTGGTCAACTTACACTGACTATGCAATCGGCGATGTAGTTAAGTACAAAGAATTCTTCTACAGTTCAAACATCAAACACACTAGCGACGAATTTTTCAATGCCAATCGTTGGAACAGACTAGATGAACGTCCTGAACCTCGTATGCTTCCAAACTGGGATTACAAAGCAGCACAGATTTCTGATTTCTACGATCTTGAAACAGACAACTTTGATACTGAACAGGAACGACTTGCACAACACTTAATTGGTTACCAGAAGAGAGAATATCTTGCAAACATTATCACAGATAGTGTAAGCCAGTACAAGTTTTATCAAGGATTTATTCAAGACAAGGGTACTAAAAATTCATTAACAAAACTGTTCGATGCATTGAGCAGTGCAAACACCGATAGTCTTGAATTCTACGAAGAGTGGGCAATTCGTCTAGGACAGTACGGTGCAATTGATAACCTTGTGGAAGTTGAATATCTATTAGACGAAAGCAAGTATAGACTTGAGCCACAGATTATTGAGTTGGTTAATAATATTTCTCCAACTAGAACAGACTTGGTTTACGAAATTGCTCCATTCCAGGCATATCAGAAGCCTGAAGATTATACTCATAAACCCTTTACTATTTTAAATGATATCAAAACATATACAACCGACAACGGCTATGTTAGAGACCAAGAAATCTCGGAGATTGTCAACGACTATGACGGCATTCTTCAACTAGATATTGAACAGTATCAAGCAGGTGATTTCTTCTGGATTACAAATTACGATCAAGATTGGACAGTATTACGTATGGCAAGAACACCATACAACATTGTTGGTTTCCAAAACGAGATTCCTTTTGGTTTTAATCGTGACGACAACGGAGTTGTTGTTGAAGGCATAACTTTAACCATCGATCCAACACCAGACTTTATCGAAGGTGAAATCATTGGCATCAGTACAGCAGATACTGATCTAAAAGGTTTTTATAAACTACACAAACGAGTAGCCGATAAGATTTACTTGTTAACTGATAAAACTTTTGCATCAGATTACGAATCTCCAGACAGTACAGAAGTTGCAATTGCAAGATTTGTTGAAAGAAGATTTGCAGATGCAAACTCAGTTAATCAAAGTATTGAACAGTTAAGAAATGACATCAGTGACAAAATCTGGATTGACAACAAAGGTGACGGTAACTGGGGTGTATATACAAATAAAAACATATTTGCAGTACAAGATGAGATACTAAACCCAACCGAAGAAGGCGACGGGTTCTCTCATAGTTTTGATGCAAACGCATCAAATACTGTAATTGCAATATCAAGTTCATCTCCTAGACTAGACAGAGATGGCATTTTAAGAATCTATACTAGAAACATTGAATCCTTTACTACAAGTTTTTATCAAGCAGTAGAACCAACTGACGTTTATACTGGCGTTGGTGGATACGGATTCAGTGTTAGTGTAAGCCCCGATGGAAAATATATTGCAGTTGGTGCACCTTATGCAAGTAATGTTCAAACTAGATTTAGAGGAGACATTACTGTTGGCGAGAACTATGATCAGGGTGACATTGTAAGAAATAGAGGAACTCTTTGGAAAGCAAAAGTTGACGTGTTGGACTGGAATGCAGACAGCACAATTACCGATGACAATCAAGATTGGGAATCTGCATATTTTATTGAAGCAACAACTAGCGTACTTGCTACTGCGTCGACTTATACTTCACAGGGTGTAGTGTACTTGTACGAAAGAGATACTTCTGGTACATACAACTTGTCTCACACAATTTGTAGTCCTAACCCTTCTACAAACGAAAGATTTGGCTACCGAGTTATTCTAAAGAATACACTTGATGGCAATGCCAAATTGTTTGTAGGTGCTCCTGGTGAAGAAAATGTAAGCAAAGGAAGAATTTATTTTATTGATAATTTATCCGGAGAATGGACATACACAGTTGATAGAAACTACAAAGGATTGTATGAAACTACAGTAAATTATTATAGAAATAACATTGTATTCTATAACGGAACATTAAGAACAATAATTTCTGATCTTATAGCACCGACTACTGAAGTTGATTTATTAGAAAGATCTGTGACTGTAAGCGACAACAATGTAGAATATACAGGATTTATTCCACGCTCAGACATCATCGATGGGGATCAAGACAGTGACTTTAATGATGCTGGTCTTGGCATAAAAAACATTGGTGAAAAGTTTGATGTTAACGCTCACGGTGATGTTTTGGTATTAGCAGCAAAAGGACAGTATGGTGTAATTGCCGAAGACTTAACTGCGATAACAGAGCGTGTTTCGATATACAGAAAGCCACTTGATAGATGGCAATTTGCCCAATCCATTGATACAGAAGATAGCAAAGAAGATTTTGCTCATGTAATTTCAATCAACGACGCTGGTACAAAAATTGCTATAGGTGCACCAACAAACGATGTCAACGGCATTGACAAAGGTTGCGTTTATGTCTATGCACAATCAACAGTTAATAATATTTCAACATTCCAAATTCAACAAACACTGTCTAGTCCGTTTGATGAAAAGAATGAAGCATTTGGAAATGGTGTTGACTTTAATTCAAACAAGTTAGCAATCTCTAGCAAGAATAGTGATAGAAGAATTATAACTACTTTTGACACTTATTCTGAAATTTTACCTCCTACAGTTGTTGGGGTCGATGAACTTGGAAACAACATTGTTTCAAGATATGTATTAGATTCTAATTCAACAGAGTTGACAAACAAAACTACATTTGATTCTGGAACAACTACTTTTATGACACTGGAAAAAGACGTAGGAAGAATAGGCGTATTCCAAGAAATTGGCGACTACTATATCTACGGCGAAGATCTACAGTATAACAGAAATACAAAATATAATAACATCAGTAACTTTAAGTTAAATGACAATCACATTTATATTGGTTTACCAAAATTAAATCCGTCTACTACACTTGACAATGACTTGGTAGGAAATTATAATCTAACAGAAGATTCGTCATTGGGTGTATTTGCAGATCTAAGAGCGCCTAAAAATACAAACAGTTGGGAACTACTAACAGCACAGTCTGAAAAAACTGATCTATCAAAAATACAACGTGTATTCTTGTACTCAGCAGACTTAAATGATATACTAACCAGCGTTGATCTAATTGATCCACGTCAGGGTAAAATTGCTGGCCCAGCAGAACAAGAAATTACATGGAAAACATTTTACGATCCAGCAATCTATTCGAACAACGAAGAAAACAATCCGTCGGTTGTAGTTGACAGTTCGAGTAACTGGGCTGAAGAAAATGTAGGAAAATTATGGTGGGATCTAAGTACCGCAAGTTGGTACAATTCTTATCAAGGTGATAGTCAATATAGAATTAGCACTTGGAACAAATTAATTCCTGGTGCAAGTATCGATGTTTACGAATGGGTAGGTACAAAATATACACCTAGCGAATGGAACAGCAGAGCAGATTCCAATCGAGGATTTGCCGAAGGCATCAGTGGAACCACCAAGTACGACAACACAGTTTATAGTACTAAAAAAATATACGATCCAGTTGCTGGCAGTTTTAGAACAAAGTATTACTATTGGGTTAAGAGCAAGCGTATTGTTCCGACAAATATCCTAAGAAGCATTTCTGCATTTGATGTTGAACAGTTGATTGCAGACCCAGCAGGGCAGGGTTATAGATTTGCCGCAATCATCGGCGAGGACAGTTTTGCACTTTATAATCTAAAGAACTTTGTTGAAGGTACAAATACTGTACTTCACTTTACATTCTTAAAAGATGCAGAATTACAAACCAACATTCACAGCGAATACCAACTTCTCACCGAAGGTCTTGGTACAAGTAAGATTAATTCAGAAATTGAACAAAAGTGGTTCGACAGTTTAATTGGTTACGATATAAACAATAAAACAGTACCGGATCCATTGCTTTCAGCAAAACAAAAGTATGGCATTTTTAATAGACCAAGACAGAGCATGTTTATAAACAGACTTGAAGCAGTCAAGCAGTTTGTTGAAAGAGTCAACAGTGTATTAATTCAGTATCAAATTGTTGATAACTTTGATATATCAAACTTGTTAGCAGTTGACGAAAAGCCAAGTATCAATACTGGAAAGTACGACATTGTTGTAGACACAGTATTGGAACTTGATTCTGTTGGCGTGGCCAAAGTTCAACAAGCAGTTTTAACACCGATTATAGTAAATGGAAAAATCACAGGCGCTACTATCGTTGATCCAGGCCGAGGCTATCGTGTAGCACCTAACATTGAGATTGATGATAACAGCGGTACAGGAGCAATTCTCAAAGCAACAATCAACAATCTAGGTCAAATTACCAGTGTATTTGTAAGATCAAGTGGCAATAACTACACCGGTAGTACTAGACTTACAGTTCGTAAATTCAGTGCTTTAGTAAACGTAGACAGTGAAATTGGCGGACGTTGGGCAATTTATGTTTGGGATAAGTTAACCAAGACTTGGAGCAGATCTGACAACCAAGCATTTGACACCACAAGATATTGGGATTATGTTGACTGGTATGCAGATGGATATAATTCTTTAACAGCAGTTGACCACGTTGTTGATCAAAGTTATGAACTGTTTGGAACAGAAGCAGACATTGGTGAAATTGTAAAAATTAACACTATCGGAACAGGCGGCTGGCTACTACTTGAAAAAATAGATAATATTCCGACTGAAGACTACACTGTTAACTATAAAACCATTGGTAGACAAAACGGAACAATACAATTAAGTACAAGATTGTATGATTATGCTACAAAGACAAGTGGATACGATGCTAACGTATTTGACATTACGTTCTATGACAGAGAACCTGTATTTGAGTTAAGAAATATATTAACAGCACTACGTGATGACATCTTTATAGGCGAACTTGAAACAGAATACAATAGATTATTCTTTGCAGGACTACGTTATGCATTTGCAGAACAACCAAACATTGATTGGGCATTTAAAACTAGTTTTGTAAGAGCAAAGCATAACCTCGGCAGTCTAGCACAAAAAGTTACATTCCAAAATGACAATCTTGAAAACTATGAAGATTACGTCAACGAAGTTAAACCATATCATACTAAAGTAAGAGAGTATATTAGTTCTTACGATCGTATGGAACCTACACGTTCATTGACCACTGACTTTGATTTGCCTCCTAGTTATAACGATGTAACAAAAGAGATCGAAACAAGTTATGCTAAGTTACGCAACGGCGAAGTTGTAGATTTACTTCCAAAGTATGTCGACTATCCATTTAAGAGTTGGTTAGACAACAATGGCTACGATATTGTAAGAATTGAAGTAACTGAACCTGGCAGTGGCTACAAAGAAACACCTGTGGTTGAAATTATAAACAGCAACGGTACAACAGCCAAAGCATACCTAAGCAAAGGGTCAGTGTCAACAATTGAAATTACAAATACTGGAGACAAGTATTACGTATCTCCAGAAATTGTAATCAATGGATCGCTTGAGGAAAACGGTACACCTGCTAAAGCAGTTGCTATTTTAGGAAATAGCAAAGTTCGTTCTACACATATGGTAATTAAGTTTGACAGAGTTACTGGCTCGTATCTGTACACCGATTTATCAGAAATTGAAACATTTACTGGAACAGGTGCAAAAGAAAAGTTTGTGCTAAAATGGCCGATGGACCTAAGAACCAACAAGTATTCAGTTTACGTAAACGGAATATTACAACTAAGCAGTAAGTATACTGTTGGCAATGACAAAGACACTACAAAGACCTATAATAGATTAATAGGTTATGTAGAATTTGTTGATGCTCCTGCAATAGGTGCAACTGTTGAAATTAGATACGAAAAGTCTGTAGCAATGTTAACTGCCGCAGACAGAATCAATTTCTTTTATAACCCAACAACCGGTATGGCAGGTAAAGATCTAGCACAGTTGATGGACGGTATTGAATACAGTGGTGTTAAAATTGACACCTACGGATTTGGTACTGAACAGGGCTTTGATTCTGCAGGATTTGCTTCTTTGCCATGGGATACATTTGACAATCAATACGAAGACGAGATTTTTGTATTAGACGGAAGCACAAATACGTTTGAACTTTCTCAACCACTTGAGAATGATGTTGAGTATAATCTATATCTAAACGGTGTAAGACTTGACGATCCAAACTTTGAAACAAGCGGTGTTGTTACAAATCCCAATGCAGTAATGCAAACTATTGTAGGCGATGGTATTACAACCACAGTAATAATAAACGAAGAAGCGATTACTACAATAGCCAATGATGTGATTATTATTAGAAAAGTTACCAGCGATGGTAGTTATCAACCATCTGACAATAGTTTTGACACATCGTTGATCGGCGGTAACTTTGCTGGAACAACAGCAACTGGTATTGCAGCAGAAGATATTGTAATCGACGGTGACGGCTTTGTTACTGCTACAACCAGTAAAGGTCCTGAAGAATTAGTACCTGGACAAATGTATGACACACTAGACATTCGTGTTTATCATAGAACTTCTGACGGTACTGGAATTATAGGTGTGGCAAGTTATAATATTGATGGATCAACATATACATTTGACTTGCCGTCGATACCGCAGTCCGAGGATGCTGTTATTGTTAAGATAGACAATCAATTCTTAATGCCAACACAGTATGTTATAGATTATGCAAATCATACTTTAACTTTTGAAGACAGTACTCAGTTAGTAGGGTCAGCACTGTCGATTATGACCATCGGCACAAATGGTGCTAACTTATTAGATACTGATTATTTTGTATCTGATGGATCAACCACACAGTTGCTTACCGGCATTACTTGGACTGATGAACTATCGTCCTTTGTAACCATTAATGGCAAAGTCATGATTTTAGGTTCTGATTATAGTTTAGTAAAATCAACCACTGCTGATGGCGCTGCAAATAGAATAAAGATTGTATTTGATTCATCAGTTTTAACCGAAGGTGCATTTGTACAATACAGTTTATATAATAGCACAGTAAAGTCCTACAGTCAAGTTTCTATAGACAAAACATTTGCTTCGGACGGAGTTGAAAATTATCACGTATTAGAATCTGAGCCATTTAACTATGATCCGATATCTCATAATATTGTTGTAAAAATCAACAATAGAATTTTACAGCCCGGATACAGTATCTCCTATACTACTACAAGCAATAGAGTATATGATATAGAAGCATGGCAATTTGATGACACAACTGCAATTGATAGTGCAGATGTATTGGTCTTTGCGGATCGTGTTCAACTAACAGAAGAACAATTCACATACGATCCAGTAAACGGAAGAATTGTCCTTCTAAGAAATGATATTGCAACAGCAGGAAGTAGACTTGATATCTACATTGTTAAAAATGCTGCTTATTATTTCTTGGATACAAATATTGTATTCTCAAGCAACGTTTCGACGCTGATTAGTGTGGGTGATACAGTTGAATTGACATCGGTGTTTACTGGAGATACGTATACAGCAGTAGCAATTGCTGTTCAAGCAACTGAAGTTACATTTGCATCAAAGCAGCCGGAAATCAAAGATGCTTATATAGTAGATAACGAGTTTGTAGTTTCAGTAGGAAGCAGTAGTATTACAACACAAATTGAAACAGTTGAATATGTACTAAGTAAAAATCTAACATTTGTAATTCCGCCTAGTTCTGGAGAAACAGTTGAAATATATCAATTCAGCAATCACGATATAAACAATTTTGAAAGAATTACATATACCGTTGTGCCAGATGCAGTTATACCAATTGACTCTCCTGACTATATAAAGCGTAATTTGATAAGCAGTGGTTATATACCTTTAAGAGGAAATATTTCTAGTGCAAATTATGCTTGGGTAGCAGTAAACGAAGTATTGTTAACTCCTAACGTTGATTATGCTCTAGTAGAATCTAAAAATGCAATACAACTGGTTAATAGCCTTTCAGCAAACGATGTAGTTGATGTAATACAATTTGGTAACACACCAATTACACAAAGATTTGGTTATAGAATTTTCAAAGATATGCTAAACAGAACACACTACAAGAGACTTAATCAAAAAAACAGTTATGTTCTTGCATCGCCGTTAAATTGGTATGATGTTAGAATATTACTAGATGACGTTACAGGAATGTTTGTTCCAAACAGAGCACAAAATATTCCAGGTGTTGTCTTTGTTGAAGGCGAAAGAATTGAATACTTTGAAATCAACGGAAATGCTCTTCTACAGTTACGTAGAGGTACACTAGGAACTGGTGTAAAAGACATTTATGCAACAGGGACAATAGCACAAGGTCAAGGACCCAACGAGACAGTTAACTATAATGACAACTTCTTGATTCAAACTATCAGAACCAACGACAGCACAACAACAACTGAATATTCTCTAAACTTTGTTCCACAAAGTGTAAATGAAATTGAGGTGTTTGTTGCTGGTAGAAGACTAAGAAAAACAACGTTGTCTGTGTATAATGCAGCATTAAACTTAGACAGTAACGAAGCAGATGTAGTATTGCCGGCAGAATACACTGTTAACAACGGTAATCTTATACTTGCAATTGCTCCTCCTAATGATGTTGATATTAGAATAGTTAGAAAACTAGGAAGAACTTGGGTTGATTCTGGGGAGTCTTTGACAACGTCTGAGAACAGCATCGCAAGATTCTTGCGTGAAGCAACAATACAGTTACCTAAATAAATACAGTATAGGTGGTAAGAATGACAAATTTAAAAGATTTTAATGGAATACATGTTGAAGGTCATATTAAGATTTTTGATCCAATATCTGGTGAAACTTTCATTAATAAGAGAAATGCAATACATTACGAAAATATGAGTATTGCTCTAGCAGAGAGTTTATCAAATGCAGGGCAAGGATTTATATATGAAATGAGTTTTGGAAACGGTGGAACAAACGTCGATCCAACTGGTATTATTACATACCTAACTCCTAACACAACTGGCACAAATGCAAGTCTGTATAATCAAACATATAACAAAGTAGTTGATGATAGAAGTGTTAACAACATTGATCCGTCTAGAAACAAAACAGAAATACGTCACGTATCTGGTACAAACTATACTGATATTCTTGTTAGTTGTTTGCTAGATTATGGCGAACCAGATGGCCAAGATGCGTTTGATACTGCGGCAGATACCAATGGTTTATATGTTTTTGACGAATTAGGTTTACGTAGTTATAGTAGTTCGGGATCAGGAAGATTACTAACTCATGTTATTTTCCACCCTGTACAAAAAAGTTTGAATAGACTTATACAGATTGACTACACTGTAAGAGTACAAAGCCTTAGCGGATTTAACGAGGTATAATAATGGCCGAATATCAAGTAGATTTTACTGACAGTGTAAACAAGGGTAGTATAATAGTAGACGACGGAACTACTAATTCAACCGATACTAGTTTAGTATTTCCTGGAAGAAACTTTGCTAACTATGGCAAAATAGTTAACGAAAACTTTTTACATTTGTTAGAAAATTTTGCTAACAATACTGCTCCTGTAAATCCTATCGAAGGACAACTTTGGTACGACAATACCGATGGAATTGATCAGTTAAAAATTTACGATGGCACTCAATGGGTTAGTGCCGGCGGCCTTAAAAAAGCAAACTCCGAACCCGAAGCATCTAGTAGTATTCTAGGCGATCTTTGGGTTGATACTGCTAACAAACAACTTTACATTTACTCGGGCTCTGGGTGGATATTAGTTGGACCGGATTATTCAGAAGGCGCATCAACCGGTGCAAAATTTGTCAATGTAGTTTCAACTACTAATGTTGAAAATCCAGTGATTATTAACTATGTAAACAATATTCCAGTTTCTATTATTAGCAATACTGAGTTTACACCTAAATTAACTATAAGCGGATTTGGCATAATAAGAATTGGTGTTAATTTAAGATCAAATGCAAAGTATTATGGTACAGCCGAAAAAGCCGAAACACTTTTAGTAAGTGGAACACCAACTGAAGGTGCGCTGTTTGCAAGATTAAATGCCAGTAACGTGTTTGACAGATCTATACGTATCAACAACAATGGCGGACTAATAATTGGCGAAAACCAAACACTTGCATTATCAATTGCCGGAAGTGTAGCAGAAATTAGAAATATTGCAAACGACGGCAGTATTGATTTTAAAGTCAACAGCAGCGGAACATCTCTAACTGCTATGAGAATTTTTAACAATACAAAAATTACCATTGGTAGTAATAAAATACCTACTGAGGCATTAGATGTAGTTGGAAATATTAAAACCAGTGGAACAGTAACAATATTAAATTCAGATGCAATTGCAACAGCCTTATCCGTATCAGGCAGTGCAACAGTAAGCGAAAACTTGTCTGTTACTGGAACAATTACTGTAGGCGGCGACTTAACAACAGATGACATTTTGCCTTCGGTAACTGGAATAAAAAACATAGGTACCAATGCATTAAAATACAACAACATCTATGCTAACAGCGTTTACGGTTCGTTTGTAGGAAACGTTACTGGTAATCTAACTGGAACTGCTACAACTGCGGGCAAATTAAGTAGCCCAACTACATTTCAAATGTCTGGGGACGTAATTGCATCATCGTTTACTTTTGACGGGCAAGTTGGCGGAAGTACAAAAACATTCACAACAACACTGAACTCAACATTTTTAACAGATAAAACTCAAGTTACTACAGTTGAAACAACTGACGAAATTTTAATTAACAGACCAGGAACAGGTCTGCGAAAAATAGAACAAGAAGATTTAGTTAGTAAAATTCCTAATACTGCTCAAGGTCCGATAATGCCAATTGGTACAATTTTACCATACGGTGGAACAGTAGCACCTCCAGGGTTCTTTATATGTGATGGTACAGAAAGACCGATATCAACCTATTCGGCATTACATGCAATAATTGGTACAAACTTTGGAGTAGGTACGTCAATTACTTTTAAATTGCCAGATTTTAGAGGAAGAACATTGCTTGGTTGGTTGTATGATGCTGGTAATACTTTGCCTAACCCAACCGGTGCATTTGTTGATGTAACTGAAAATACTGTAGGTTTAGTAGGCGGATCTGAGTCAGCACTGATTACAGACTCACAACTGCCTAACCACAGTCATAGTTTACAAAGTGACGCAGGTACACAATTCTATGCAACAACTAATTCATCGGTGTCTGAACCAAATACTGCATCGATTTCAATAGTAGGTGGCAACGCTGGTACAGGATTTACTAGAACTGCTGGCATTAGTGATTATACAACACAAGATGAGTTTTCAACAGTGTCGCCTTATGTAACTGTCAACTTTATCATCTATCATGGAGTCTTTTAATGAGTTATAAAATTAATAAAACCGATGGCGCATTATTAGTTGATCTGGTTGATGGAAGAATAGACATTGACACAACTGACTTAACTCTTGTAGGACGTAACTATACAGGGTATGGTGAAAGATTTAATGAAAATTTTATAAAACTACTTGAAAACTTTGCAAATACTGCCGCACCAGCAAATCCACTAGAAGGTCAACTTTGGTACGACACATCCGAAGGTAGACTAAAAATATTCAACGGTACTATTTTTAGATCAACAGATACTACAGTAGTTTCTGCAACCGAGCCTGAGTTGTTAGCAGGCGACATCTGGATTGATTCTGCAACTCAACAAATCAAGTTTAGTGATGGCAATAACGTTATCTTAGCAGGACCTATCTATACATTTGCTCAAGGCGTTACTGGATTTGACGTTCAGACAGTTGTAGATAGATTTGGAAATCCAAGAACAGTTGCAAGATTAATGATAGGCGGTGCACCGGTTGCACTAATCAGCAGTATAGATTTTATTGCTGCACAAAGTATAGCAAACTTTGGAACAAATATACAAGCCGGCGTTAACATAAGTTCTGTGTATCCTGATTTTAGATTTATAGGAACAGCAGAGTTTGCAACATCACTGGTTGATAGTTTAGGCGATGAATTTACACCTGACGATTTTTTAAAGATTGCTGCAAATAATACTGCAACAGGATCATTGCATGTAAAAAATGATAATGGAATAATAATAGGTGACGACAGTGACTATGTTATCAAAGTTGAGGGTATAAGCACAGTTAACAGAGCACAACTAAACGGCTCTGATGTTAAGTTTCAAATAAATCAATCTTCGACAATTGTTGATTATTTTACAATTGACAACAGTACTTCTCGAATTGGTGTATGGCAATCTAACCCTCAATTTGGATTTGATGTCAATACTAATGTTAGAATTACAGGAAACCTACAAGTTGACGGTACAACATCGTATTTTGATGTTACAAATTTACGAGTAGAAGATAAAACAATCGAACTTGCAATTACATCAGATAGTACATTGTTACCAGAAAGTTCACTCGATGGTGCAGGTGTAATTGTAAAAGCAACAGGAAATGACAAGTCTATAACTTGGAACTTAACCTATGATACTTGGGATAGTTCTACACATTGGAACGTACCAACCGGATATGCATACAAAGTTGGCTATAATACTGTTTTAACAGAAACAGGATTAGGGTCATCTGTTGTTAACAGTAGTTTAACAAGTGTAGGAACACTAACCAGTTTAAATGTAGACAACATCAATTTAAACAACGCAACTATTACAACTACTACAAATCCGTTGGTAATTGCAAGTGCTGGCGATATAAGCATTACTAGCAGCAGAAAAATATACGGAGTAGGTTCTCCTGATATTTCTGATTCGCCTGATTATGTTGCTACAAAAGGCTATGTTGACGATAAAACCTTAGAAGCACCTGTTTATCTTTCGTTGGACATTACAGGTTTAAGCAACAGTCAAATTGCATCGGTTATAAATGATTTGGCACCGTCGCTTACAAAAAACATTGGTGTGTATGCTTATGTACATTGTGTTCAATACAGCGGATCTATAGAATATAATGCAAGCGATGCAATTTCAAAGTCTTTTATAGCAGTAGACAAAAATGGTACAGAAAATCAGTCAGTACTTGCTGACGTAAGTTTTTCTAATGTAACGGAAACAGTATCACTATCTGTGTCAAGAAGTTTAAAGCGTTTTGTTGTTAATGGTTCAGGTAACTGGGCCTACGACACAGATCTTGTTTCGAGTGTTTAATAGGTAAATATTAGTGTTGCAAAGGGGTTGTTCCATAAATGGCATATATTATTAACAGATACAACGGTACAGTTTTAACTACAGTAGAAGACGGTACAATTAATCAAACTACTGAAGTGAAATTTGTCGGTAAGAATTTTGCCGGATATGGCGAATCACAAAATGAAAACTTTTTATTCTTATTAGAAAACTTTGCTAACTCTGTAGCACCAACAAAGCCAATCAGCGGTATGCTATGGTATGATAGTGCAACAAGTAAAATAAAAGTATATGACGGATCAAAGTGGAAAACCACAGGCGGCTCAGAAGTTAGTAGTACTGCACCAACTGGATTAGTCGAAGGCGACCTTTGGTGGAACAGTTCTACAAATCAACTTTATGCTAGAAATTCATCAAACGAGTGGGTGTTAGTAGGACCGCAAAGTGCAGGTACCGGTGTAACTCAAATGAGAAGTTTAACAGTTACAGATACACTCGGGGTGCAACATGCAATTATCCTAGCAACAGTCGATGATGAGGTTGTTTACATTATCAGCAAAGACGAATTTACTATATCACTAGCAGATACAATCGAAGGATTTGACTCGGTTAAAAAAGGTCTTACCTTAATTAATACAAAAGCATCAACCAATGGTGTAACAACATCTGATCATAGATATTGGGGCACTGCTTCAAATGCGTTGAGATTAGCAGGACGTCCTGCGTCGGATTATTTAACAACCGACAATGTTATATTTACTGGGATTGTTAAGTTTGGCGACGTAGGATATACATTAGGCAACGACGATGATTTAATTGTTAACATCGACTCGGATACTTCAACTCCGCAAATAAAATTAGTTAGAAATGCATTACGTTTTAGATCTAGCACTGATGTGCTAGTATCTACAATTACCAACACTGGAATAGCACCGGGCGCAAATAATACATTTAATTTAGGTGCTTCGGGTAATGCATGGGCAAATGTATATGCTACTAACCTTGTAGGTACTGCAACTGAAGCAGGATTGTTAACAGTGGGTGGCACAGGAAGATCTGCATCAACCTCTGCAACTGCAAACACCGTTGCAGCAAGAGACAGCAGCGGTAACTTGACAGCAGTTGTGTTTAATGGTACTGCAACTAAAGCCAGATACGCTGACCTTGCAGAAAAGTATACAACAGAACAAGAATGGCCAGTTGGAACAGCAATGGCAGTTTGCAAACACAGTGAACACGAAACTTGTCCGGCTACAGCAAGTGATTTAGCAATCGGTGTAATTTCCGAAAAGCCTGCATACTTGATGAATAGCGAACTTGAGAACGGCCAAGCAATTGCACTTAAAGGTCGTGTACCGGTAAGAATAGTAGGCCCAGTTAAAAAAGGTCAAGCAGTTTATGCTTGGGATGCAGGCGTTTGCACTACAATGGCAACAACTGCATTAATTGGAGTAGCATTAGAGACCAACGATTCAACTGACGAAAAGTTAGTCGAGTGTGTTCTTAAAGTATAAATAAAACTAGCAGTTTATAGGAATAAGTAATGGCAGTTGGAGAGATAATTACCGCAGCGCGATACAATAGTATGCAAGCAAAGGCAATTGCTGTTTTAGGCAACGGCAGCGGAAATTTAGGATATGGACAAAGACCAGTTAGCACAACAGTAGCAACAACAAATACTGTTAATGCTCTACACATGCAAAATTTAAAATCTGATTTAGAAAAAGCATATGTACACCAAACAGGAAGTCTTCCTACCCTAACGAGTATTGTTGCTTCCGCAGACGAAATAACAGATACAGTTTATGCTCAATACGAAAATATTTCAACGTTTGTTTATGCAGAAATTAATAGATTTGCATTAGACTCGTCACAAGCAACAGTAGAAAATAAGTTAAGTAGTCAGCGTACATCAGCGTGGGGTGGCGCATCGCAACCTCAAACAGTGCGTCATGAATTTACTGTAACATTTACTGGTGGTTATACTGTTATAAATTCGGATGGAACATCGGGTACAGCCACTGCCGCAGATCACAGAAGACATTTCTTTAACAGCGGCGGCGAAATAAGAATTGTACCATCAATTTCCAGCCCTCCTTCGTCTACTTCAAAATTTATTGATTGGCAAAATCTATTACAGTCAATTGGAACTTTGAGATTTAACTATACAACTGTTACTGCAAGTTCTGGTATATCGTCTAGTTTAGGTAACTTTGACTTAACAAGTACGTATCAAACACTTTATACAAAATCTGGTACAAGTGTTTATACAGGTAACACATTTGTAGTTAAAGCCAAGGGCGATCAAACATCAGGAGTTGTTACATTCTTAGTTGAATTCACCGATGATCTAAGTAACAACGTTGACGAGCCAGTCGAAGGTACGTTGTTAAGTTCGATATCTCAATACAGAGCAACTGGTTCTTATGTGTCAGTGCCTTCTCCTGCATATCAAACTATACAAAGTTTGTAATGACAGAAACTATATATAAGTACTAGGAGAAAAACTAATGCCTGTATCAACCGGATCCTCTTTAACAGCTAGTTCTTATAATTCAATCAGAAGTACTTTGTCCAGTATCTATGCAACACAATATGGACAGACCATGAGGTCTACAACAGTTGCAGCCACAGTTGACTCGGTTACCTCTGAACAGATGCTAGATCTATTTCTCGATGCACAAGGAACGTATGTGCATCAAGTTGGTAGTGTAAGCACCACTGTTGCAGTACCGCCAACAGGACAAACTGTTGGTGCAAATCAGTCTCAAACTTTTAACCAAACTACAGGTGCAAAAGCAACACCGGCTGACGGTACAATACAAGGTATTAATGATTACGAGTCGTTAATAAACACTGTGAGTAACTTTGATCCTAGTGTAACTGGGTTTTCAATAACTAGTTTTAGCCCAGGAACACCGCTTAACAGTTCACGAAGTACTCAGTGGGGCGGCACAGGCCAGGTTGAAAGCATTTATCATGTAGTAACTGTAACATTTCCTACTGTTAACGCAATGAATTTTTATTTTAATGCAGGTGGTGAAATACGTTTTACTGCTAGTCTAACTGGCGGCAGTGGATCAAAAGACACAGACTGGCAAGGTTTGCTAAGTGCAATGGGTACTATTACATTTAATAAATTTAGAATAACAGCATCATCTGGTACCCCAACTCCGGCTGGTTCTGGAGGCAGCGGTTTTAGCAGTTTAACATCTAGTTACAGACAGTTGTTTATTAAAGCAGGATCTGGAGTATATGCAGACAACGATTATACTATATCTGGGTTACTTTCTGGATCAACATTGAGATTTAGAATTGAATTCAATGACGGTGATACTGGTACTAATGCAGGAAGTCCAGTTGGTGGAACTCCAATTGACGAACCAGTAACTGGTACAACAACTAGCACAGTTAACACTGGTAGACCAAACAGTTCGTTTATATATAACTCAGCATCGTATACCGCAGTTAGTTTGGCAGCCCCGACACTAGCAACAGCAATTGCACTTACCAGTGACAATTTAACTCCTCCTGCTTAAAATTATTTGACAAATATTAAAAAATGTCGTATTATATCAATACGATAGGAGTAATCTATGGACGAAAAACTAAAACAAGCACTTGATTTTAGTAATTATATGATCACACTAAACAATCAAAAACGTGTTTTAAAAGAACAATATCAAAATGATATTGTATATTATTTCAACGGTGGCCAGTTTACAGTAAAACAAGAGTTAGTTAGTTTCTGTCAAGCACTTATTGCTTTAAAGCAAACTGAAACAATCCTAGTTGATGATAACGGAATACCAGTAGAAATTGAAGAGTTGTTTGAATTTACCAAAAGTATCGTTGGTGTTTACTTTGCAGCAACCAACAAATATTTAATTGAATACAACAAATTAAAAAGCAACAGAACAGTTGAAGGTATAATCGATTTATGAGCAAAGGTGTTTTGCTTATCGCAAGAAATAACAGCGAAGTTGATTATGTAAAACAAGCAGTATTTTCGGCAAAGCGTATTAAAAATTACTTAAACTTACCGGTTAGTATTATAACAGACAATGTACAATATCTTAATGAAAGATACACAGATTCAATGTCTGTGTTTGATAAAGTTATTGAACTAGAAAAAGAATCTTCATATACATATAAAAAATACTACGACGGATCTTGGACTAGAAAAAATCTTGAATTTAAAAATACAAGTAGAAGCAGTGTATTTGATTTAACTCCTTACAACGAAACACTCCTACTTGATACAGATTTTATAATTGCAAATAATTTATTGTCTAATTGTTTTACACAAGCACATGACTTTTTAATTTATCAAGATGCGTTTGATTTAGCCGGATGGAGAGATGTATCAGAATTTAACTCTATCAGCGAAGTTGGTCCAAATTTTTACTGGGCAACAGCAGTTTTTTTTAGAAAAACAGAAACTAATAAAGTTTTTTTTAACTTAATAAAACACATACAAGAAAATTGGTTACATTATCGAAATCTTTATCAAATACGCACAAGTGTTTTTAGAAATGATCATGCTTTTAGTATAGCAATTCATATGATGAACGGATTTCAAGCAGGTGACTTTGCTAAACCAATGCCGGGTACAATGTATTATTCAATTGACAGAGACTTGTTAGTTGAAATCAACAATGAAAATTTTTTAATTTTATTAGAAAAAGAAAACGAAGCAGGAAAATACTTTCCTACAAAAATAAAAAACAGCAACGTTCATGTTATGAATAAGTTTAGTCTTGGTAGAGTAATAGACAATGACAGTTAATTTTACAATGCTTGCACAGAACAGCACACACAACTATGTAAAACAAGCATACTTGTGTGCATTAAGTATTCGTGCTACCAATCCTGACAGTAAAATTTGTCTTATTACCAACGACACACTTGACAAAAAACATTCAGCAGTGTTCGATGATATTGTTAGTATTCCTTGGGAAGATTCTGCACAGTCATCAGAATGGAAAGTAGAAAATCGGTGGAAAATTTATCATGCTACACCGTATGACCGTACAATTGTGATAGATACTGATATGTTAGTACTTGAAAATGTCGAGCATTGGTGGAATTTTCTAAAAAACTATAAGATATTTTTTACTACTAACGTAAAAACCTATAGAGGAACTCCTTTAACTAGCATCTATTATCGTAAAGCATTTAGAAATCATCAACTGCCCAATCTATACAGTGGATTTCATTACTTTGAAAAAAGCGACGAAGCACACAACTTTTATAAATGGCTTGAGTTAGTGATGAACAACTGGGAACTGTTTTATGGACAATATGCAGGTGGAAAGTATTTTCAAAAATTTGCCAGTGTAGATATTAGTGCTGCAATTGTAACTAAGATACTAGACTGTGAGGAGCGTGTTACAAGCAAAGCAACATATCCGCATTTTACTCATATGAAGATCCATACACAAGATTGGAAAATCTTAACCAGTGAACGGTGGCAAGACAAAGTAGGTGTATACTTAGATAATGATCTTGATCTAAAAATTGGAAATTACAAGCAAAACGGAATATTTCATTATACAGAAAAAGATTTTGTTACAGATGATGTTATAAAAATTTATGAAAGATATTTAAATGTTTGAAAGTATTCTTTATGTTTCAACTAAACGATATGTCTACTTCGACGAAGATGGTAATTTAACTGCGGTATCAAATGTTAATACTGAGCCAGGTAACTATGTCGAAGTTGAATTTGCAGACATTGCAAATTTAATTACTGGTAAAGAACACTTTTTTCATTATTATGTAGCGTTTGATACTGTTTCTAAAAGTTATGTATTAAAACATAAACTTAACGAAGAAGATTTTACGTTTGATGTAAACAATCAAATATATAAAATTCCTAATAGTAGTGCAAGAACTGATATCAAAATCATACAAGACATCCCTAATAAAAAATGGACAATTGTGTTAGATGAAATCATTAGAGATAATTTTAAATCTAAAAAGATGATTTTTACAAAATCTCTTAACTTTAGTTTTACACGATACAACGACCCACATCAACTGGAAAAGTTTTTAACTATAGAATTGAATTCACTAATTGAACAAGATTTACATATTGACTTTGAAAACCAAATAGAACTTGACCCAAACGCATTAAGTGTATATACTATAAAACGTCTAGAAACATATTCGCATGAGGTATTAAATGGGTAAATTTAGAGTGCTTGACTATGATATAATTTATTTGTCATATGACGAGCCAAACGCTGAAAAAAATTATGCAGACTTGTGTAAAAAAATTCCATGGGCAAAACGTGTACATGGTGTCAAAGGCAGTGATGCTGCACACAAAGCCTGTGCTAGACTAAGCGAAACTGACAGATTCATCACAGTCGACGGCGATAATGTTATCAGCCAAGAATTTCTTACAAAAGAATTTGATTTTGACGAAAACAGAGATCTAGAAAAGTGTGTTATTAGTTGGACTGCCCGTAATACAATTAATGGATTAATGTATGGCAATGGCGGCCTAAAATGTTGGCCAAAAGAATATGTTTTGAACATGCGTACACACGAAAACGCAGATCCTAACAATCCACATGCACAGGTAGATTTTTGCTGGGATCTTGAATATATCCAAATGAACAGTTGTTATAGTGAAATCTACAACAACGCTACACCGCAACAAGCATGGCGTGCAGGATTTAGAGAAGGTGTTAAAATGGCACTGGACCGTGGTGTCAAGCCGACTGTAGAAGCATTTAAAAAGAATCATTGGAAAAATCTACACAGACTTTATATTTGGCTCATGGTTGGCGCAGATGTTGAGAACGGTATGTGGGGCATATACGGTGCTAGAGAAGGCCTTTATAAAACCATGCTTACTGACTGGGATTATGTAAATGTTCGTGACTTTGATTGGCTAAATGAGTATTGGGAAAACACTGTTACTAAAAAAGTAGACGAAGAAAATCTTGTTCGTAAGTGTGAAGACTTAGCAGACGTACTTATTCCAGTTCTAGATTTGCCGATTGCAGCATATCCACTAGAAGCAGATCAAAGTAAATTCTTTAAAACCGTTTATCAAAACCCAGCAAGAACTACTAATCAGCAGTTCATAGATAGAGAAGATTAATGTCAAAAACACAGGATTACATTAAAAATGTAAACGACGTTACTACACGACATTTTAGCCCAACATTTTGTTTTGCTAAATGGCATCATACAACAATTTATTTGCAAACTGGAGAAACACACAGTTGTTATCATCCTGCCCCTCACAAAATTTCAGTAGATGAATTGTTAACCAATCCTAGTGCATTACACAATACACAGCAAAAAAAGCAAGAGCGTAGAGAAATGCTCGAGGGCAAACAACCAAAAGGTTGTCAATATTGCTGGAACATTGAAAATATGGGCAAAGACTACGTAAGTGATAGACACATACGCAGTGCTAGTATCTATAACGAACAACGTCTACAAGAAATTAAATTTAATCCTTGGGACTTTAACGTAAATCCTGAGTATATTGAAATTTCATTTGGTAACGAATGTAACTTCCGTTGTGGATATTGCCATCCTAAGGCCAGTAGCCGCTTTCACAATGAAATACGACAGCACGGTCCGTATGATATGGTAAACAATCATCGCTGTGACATTGACTGGTTTAAAGTCTATGATGAAGATAACAATCCTTATCTTCATGCTTGGTGGAAATGGTGGCCGGAGGTTAGTAAAACTCTGAACATTTTACGTGTTACTGGCGGCGAACCAACAATTCAAAAAAGTACATACAAACTATTTGATTTACTAGAGCAAGATCCTAAGCCCAATCTCGAACTAAACGTCAACAGCAACCTTGGCGGCAAAGAACGTCAACTTGAAAAGTTTACTGATGCTGTAAACAGTTTGCTATCTCAAAATAAGATTAAACAATTTAAGTTATTTACAAGTGTTGACACTTGGAATGAACGTGCTGAATACATTCGTGATGGCCTTGACATAGAAGTATTTGAAAGAAACTTAGATTATTTTTTGCGTAATACAACTGCTCCAGTTACATTTATGATTACGTTTAATATTTTTAGTGTAACTACGTTTCAAACTCTGCTTGAAAAAATTCTCGAATGGCGTCGTAAATACAACGATGTTGAAAGCAGTCGTTGGCAGCGTATTCATTTTGATACACCTTATTTAAAAGAACCTCTACAATACGACATCAATATTCTTCCTAAAGAACGATATATGCAGTATATGGAACAGCATCTACAGTTTATCAAAGACAACGTTCAAGAAGGTAGCAAAGTTCATTTTAGTGAACTTGAATATGAAAAGTTTAGACGTGTAGTTGATTACATGCGTAGCACAGAATATGCTCCTGAAAAAATACACGAAGGTAGAAAAGACTTTTGGAATTTCTTTAAAGAACAAGATCGTAGACGTAACATAGATTTTGAATCTACTTTTCCTGAAATGAACGATTTTTTCCAACTGTGTAAGCAAGCAGCAAATGGATAAAGATTACTTATTAAACAAGAGCAAAACGTTTTGCATGTTTCCGTGGATACATCTCAATGTTACTCCGCTAGGTAATGTTTATCCTTGCTGTAGTTCTGATTATACAGATCCTTTTGCTAACGTTAAAGATGCTTCACTTGCTGAAATTTTTAATAATGACCGAATGAAGCAATTGCGTTTAGATATGTTGTCTGACAAAAATAATAAAATTTGTACATACTGCTACAAACACGAAGAAAGTTCGCCGTTTAGTTTTAGGAAATATAGTATAGAACACTTTGGCAAAGACTTTGATGAGTTAGTTACTTTAACAAACAGTGACGGAAGTATGCCACAATTTTCTATGAAATACTTTGATGTAAGATTTTCTAACATCTGTAACATGAAGTGTCGTACTTGTGGTGCAGAATTTTCCAGCCAATGGGCTCAAGAAATGAAGCAACACGAAGCAGTTAGCAAAGATTATAGAATTATAAATCACGCCGATAGTACAGGTCAACTTTTAGAAGAAATTAAAAATCAAGTTGAAAATATTGATCTAGCATACTTTGCTGGCGGCGAGCCACTAATTACAGAAGAACATTATATAATTCTTGAAGAAATGATTCGCAAAGGTGTAAACAAAAATATTACACTTCGTTACAATACTAATATGAGTAATTTTAAATATAAAAAATACAACGTACTTGATCTTTGGAGTAGATTTAAGCGTGTAGAAATCTCAGCAAGTATTGATCACTACGGAGAACGTGCTGAATATATACGTCACGGAACAGACTGGGCTGTTGTAGAATCTAATTTAAAGTCTATTAGAGACTTAGATTACATTGACTATCAGTACAACACAGTACTAAGTGTTTTTAATTATGCAACACTCGATCAATTTTATAACTATCTTATTGAAAAAGATCTGTTGCGTAAAAAAGACATGATTAGCATCTATAGAGCGTTAACTCCTTCTTATTATGCTGCAACAATTTTACCAAAATCTATCAAGCAATTTGGAACAGACAAATTAAATGATTTGCATGATTTTATGATTGCTGGAGATTGGTATCAAGCAATGCATATTCAAGATGCTATTAGATTTACAAATCAAACAGACGAATGGGATAAAGAACGCGAACAGTTTACACATCATACACAAAGACGTGATAAAATTCGTGGAGAAAGTTTTACAAGTGTGTTTCCAGAATTGAGTGAAATGTTAAATGGATAAAGAAGAATTATTAAAGAAGAATCGGGCATTTTGTATTTTACCTTGGATTCACATGCACGTATGGCCAAATGGCAACGCAATGCCTTGCTGTATTTCCGATAGTACACAACCGTTTGGAAACTTAAAAGACAACAGTATTGAAGAAGTTTGGAACAGCGAAAAATACAAAGAATTGCGTTTGGCGATGCTGGAAGGCAAAAAACTTGATGTATGTAGCCGTTGTTATGAACTCGAAGATAGTACTTATATTTGGACGCTAAGAAAAAATCACAACCATTGGTTTGGTGAAAAACACTTTGACTTGGTAGAAAAAACAAAAGACGACGGCAGTATTGATGAATTTCGCATGGCATACTTAGACATACGTTTTTCAAATATCTGTAATATGAAGTGTCGCAGTTGTGGACCTGAACTAAGCAGTCAACATGCCAAAGAATTTAAAGATTTGTATGGAGAACACGAACTTGCTCGTATGCTAAAAAACGATGGCAAGATTGTAGTTAATATTGCTAAAGAAAATAACTTTTGGAATGACTTAACAAAGTATTTGCCTGACATTGAAGAAGTATATTTTGCAGGCGGAGAAGCACTTATCACAGACGAACATTATCAAATTCTTGACTATTGGCTAGAAAATAACAAGCGTGATGTTCGTCTAAGATATACAACTAACTTTAGTAATTTTAGATACAAGCAAAAGTCTATTATAGACTATTGGCAAGAATTTTCAGACATTCAAGTCAGCGCAAGCCTTGACTGTAATGGTTATAGAGCAGAATATTCTAGACACGGAACAGTATGGAATACAATTGAACGTAACAGACAAGAAATGTTAGAACGTGTACCTCACGTACATTTCGAACTAACACCCACAGTCAGTCTTTATAATGCCTGGAACTGGCCGGACTTTCACATGGATTGGGTTGAGCGTGGATTAGTTGATATTGAAAATTGCAGACTTAATATGCTTACTGGACCAGACTTTATGAGAATTGACAACGTTCCGGAAAGTGTTAAAATCGAATTAAGAGCAAAATATCTTGATTATAAATCTTGGGCATTTGAAAAAATAAAAGATCGAGCAAAGAACAAGCCAGAAATAATTAAAGATGTAATTGGAAAGATTGATAGTGTAGTTCAGTTTATGAATACTGGAACAGAGAATAAAGAAAAGTTAAAGCAGTTTATTGAAAACAATAATAATCTTGATCGATATAGAAAAGAAAACTTTTGGGCAGTATTTCCTGAAATGTCATGGTTAAAACAATATGAGTGAACTATTTAAAATAACACCGATCGAAGACAAGTATATGAGTCTTACTTGGCAAGTAAACAATTTTTGTAACTATCAGTGTAGTTATTGTAACCCAGGTAATTGGAGTGGTACATCACGTAACAATGGTAATCTAGATTCTTATAAGCGTAATGTAAGAAATATCTTTCAACAATATCAAGACAGAGGTTACAGATATTTTAAAATATTTTACAGCGGCGGCGAGCCCACACATTGGGAAAACTTTATTCCTCTAACAGAATACTTAAAAGCGGAATTAGGTGATAATTTAACTGTTGCAGTTAATACAAATCTAAGTCGTCCTTTGAGATATTGGGAACAACACTATCATCTATTTGATGACATAGTTGCAAGTTTTCATATTGAATATGTTAAACCTGATAGGTACATTGAAAACGCAGCATTTTTGTGTGACAAAGTAGATTATCTTTGCACAAAAATGCTAATGCATGAAGAACGCTTTTGGGAAGTTGTTGAATTTGGTAATCGTGTAAGAAATGAAGTGCTGAACTATAATTTAGAGTGGACACCTTTATTTGACGAAATGAGTGTTAATGCAGGACCGTGGAAATACTCTGATCCTGCTAAAGAAAAGTTTTTAAGAGAAGCACAGTTTGAAACTGTAATGCGTAAAACCAAACCTTACAGAACAAATCGAGCAATTAGTTTAGCACATTATACAGATTCTGTAGAGCCAGTAAATAGTAATAAGATTATTTCAGCAAGACAAAACTTTTTTGCAGGCTGGCGCTGTTCGGTTGATGATGCACTGTTTATCAATCCAATTGGACAAATTAGCAGTGCTAGTTGTGGAGTTGGAAACAACCACGGAAATATCTTAAATGAAAATTTAAAGTTTAATCTAAACCCTGTAATTTGTAGCAAGGAACACTGTCACTGTGGTACCGATATCATCATTCCTAAAGAAAAAATATAATTTTTCTCATCTTTTTGTTAACGGTTGCAGTCATAGTGCTGGCAGCGAAATCGAGGGTAGCGGTATAGGTGAAGGCAACTATAACAGAGAAAACTGTTTTGGTGCTCAGTTGGCTTATAAACTTGGTGTTGATTATACTAATATTGCTTTACCCGGCGGCAGTAATGATTACATTAATAGATCTTCGACTCATTGGATTTTAGATAATTTAGAGTTGGCAAAGCAGTCACTATTTTTAATACACTGGACTGGTAGTTCGAGATCTGAAATCTTTTTTAATAGTGCAAACACTGAACACTATTGGCATTTTGTTCCTTATGTACCTGATCGAAATGTAGGACATGTTCATGCAGATCATTATGCTCCGACATTCCCGCAAGAACAAAAGCACGTACTTGATGCACTCTCTCGTTATATGTTTGTCAACGAAGAACACTGGGAAATAAACAGATACCTAAACATAATTAACTTGCAAACAATTTTGGAAGCACATCAAATACCTTACATTTTTAGAAATGGATTTCAAAGTTGTGCTGTTGGTAATAGATACGCTTATTATCAAACAAAAGTTAATGCAAATAACTTTTATAAATTTGACGACGTTTCAGAATCATTTTTCGAACATTGCATCGCAGCAGGTTTTAGTGTTGAAGGACAACGGTATTGGCACCACAGAAAAGATGCTCATACTTATTGGGCTAGCCGTTTGTACGATCAGAATTTTCTATAAGTTGTGAATTTAATTCATTGTAAAATTTGTTTAAATTGTATAGATTTTCGTTATTATGTTTTAGTATAGGAATCATATCGGTATACATTTTTTGTAATTCTTCTATAGTAAATGTATCGATATATTCAATAATTTCGCATATTCTTGCTAGCCTATCTTTGTTTGATTTAATATTATCGTAGTCTTCTGGCCAGTATGCATCAAAGGTTTTAAAACCCATATCTTTTAACATTTGTAATGTTCCTGGTGCAGCACACATTAAAAATGGTCTATAATTTTTAATTGCATTGAGAGTTTTTTCACTAATATTTGGCCACGGTTGTGTAACTCGAGATTCCTGTACAATAGCACAAAAACTTTCATAATACGAGTCCACAGGGTCTTGACTTTTTCTAATGTTAAATCCTGGAGCATCATATTCAGGATCGGTTCCGTTTTCGCCTATTGTTTTTGGATTTGCAATCTCTATAGATAATGGAACTATCTCTTGCAACAGTGTATTCCCGTTTAACAATGTTTTTGATAGTGTAGGATATTTTAAAGAAAATTCTTTCCAACTAAACCAAAAACGTGAAATCATGTCCTCGTTGCTTAATTTAAAATAAAAACTAACATTGTTGTTGTTTATTAAATTTTTTCCTGCTAAAAATGCAGTTATAAAATGTCTGCTTGGATCATACCTCCAAGCACCGCTCCAAAACTTTTTAGTTATTAAATTTGGTTTAATGTTTACATGTTTATATAAACAGAACATTCTAGTTCTGTTTTCTATTAAACCTAGACGTTGAGAATACCATACAACAAACAAGTCCATTGAAAGTAATGTTAGCGAAGGATATATTTTTTGATAATATTCCCAGCATTTATAATCTGTGCAATATACTTTTAAATTTTTAATATTATTTTTTCTTGCCCAATGTTCTATACTATCTAATTCTAAGCAACGAATTTTTTCTATTTCGTGATCTTCGTTGTCAATTTTTAAAATATGAGGTTCGTATAGTGGATTACGTTTGGGATTATATATGTAATGAGTCAGCGGTTCAAAGAAATAAAAACTAACTTCTTCGTTGCTGATAATTTTTCTAAAATGGTCTTTTTCTAGTAATTTTTCTAACTGCGTTATATAGTGTGTACCGTTGTATATTATAAATGGATTTTTTTCAGTTTTTAAAAAAGATTCATTAAGTAAATGTCTTAATCCTTCACAATTTTTAATTTCTAAAAAATTGTGTTTTGTGCCATTAGAATCTATAACAATTGGTAATATCTTTCCTCGTGCAGAAAAAACCAAAGATGAAAACCAATTTGTTAACAAAATTAAACTCCTTACATTAAATAATTTAAATTATTTATGTAGGTATAATATGATAGAATTTTATAATGACAAACCTCTTTTATTTCGAAGTGAATTAGTTAATAAAACACTAAATTGGTATTCTACAGATTCAAAAGACCTGTTTAAACAACAATCTAAAGATTTTAAAAAAAATCATGAACACGAAATTGTTTATAAATTTAACAGTCTGGGGCATAGAACAAAAGAAATCAGCGACCTAAATCGAGACTTTTTATTAACATTTGGGTGTAGTTATACCGAAGGTGTCGGACTAAACACTGATAAAATCTGGAATGATCGAGTTTCTAAAGATCTCAAATTAGATTTATACAATTGTGCTTTAGAAGCAAGCGGTATGGATGTGCAATATTATAATGCAACATTATGGAAAAACAGTAAACTTCCTATTCCAAAATTGGTTATTGTACAATGGCCTCAAAAAGCTAGAAAACAATTTGGCCTTCACAGACATGACCATATTGAATTGCGAGACATGACGTCGCCATCGACCAAAGATGGAGTATGGTGGGGGCGTAGATATCTGCTTGATGTAGGTGAAATGTACTTAAACAACTTTATGTGGTTTGAAAATTTTAATAATATATGGCAATCCATGAACGTTCCAGTACTAAACTTTACCTGGGACGACGATGATTTAGAAGTTATATTAAAGAGAAGTAAATATAAAATATGGGCTATCGTACCAGATACGCTTGACAAGGCCAGAGACAACGGACACGACGGTCCGGAATTTCATAGAGGTACAGCAGAACAGTTATTAGAAATAATGAAATTACCCAACTTCACGTACAAGATCTAACGTGCAACAATGGAAACAACCTCCGAGCGTTCTAGCATGACGTAACGGTAGCATAGCACATTCTATACCGTGTGCTTCTAATGCTTTGCGTGTGGGTTCTTGATGTTTTTCTAATACTACTAGATTGGGATTTACACTAAACAGATTAACATTCCAAGTCCAAATACTGCTATTGCACAATCCTGGATAATGACCTACATCAACAGGTTCTGGTGCCCATACGATGTCCCATTTATTAAACGGCGCAGGTAACATATCACGATTTTTAATTCTACTGGGATTTGCAAGTAAAAGTCCTTCTCTTAAAAATGCAACAGTGCTATCAATATGCATATAAGAATAAACTTTTTCTAATGTATGAACTTTAACATCGTTTCCTACAAATTCTTGTAAGTATTTTGCACCTGCTTTATTTCCACTATTACTTACTAAGTAAAGCAACTGGTCGTTTGCACGTATGACATTTGCAGCATCAAACTTAGGAGCAATTTCAGTTAATGCAAGTTGATCAGGATCGCCGATGCAATCTTCGTTATACATGTCGTCTTTTTGATAATTTTCTGCTATTGTAAAATTGTTACCAAGATGTTCAACAATATGTAAAAATTCTTGTTCTCTAGCACGTAAACTCATTGGAGTTGCTAGTGCAGTGTTTTTATAAACAAACACACTGTCTCTAGGACAATAATTGTAGTATCCTGTTGGAACTCTGTTTGGGCGTTTAACTTCTACCCCTTCGCCTTTTAAAAAATTGACAAACGTGTCTAAATCTTCGTTGCTTTCTTCTACAACTTGTTTTGGATAAGGCCTGGATTTTACAGTATCAACAGATTTTTTATCTGCATAATTTACTACCCGTAAGCTTTTATCCATTGTAGGAATTTGTGCATATTCGGGAACTCCGACAATTACTTTTTTGAGTGGATCCCACTCGTTGGTGCTATAAATACTCATACAATATTTAAGGAGTTTTTATGTCTCGTCTTTTCACATTTGGTTGTAGTTTCACACAATATGGTTGGCCAACATGGGCAGATATAATTGCATACGACAAAGATGTAGAATACTACAATTATGCGATTGCAGGGTTAGGAAATGTTGGTATTGCTCACAGAATTTTAGAGGCAGATCTAAAACACAAATTTCAAGACGGTGACGAAATTTTTATTTTATGGTCAAGTTGGAGTAGAGAAGATAGAGTTAAAGATGCGGCATGGATTGGCCGTGGATCGGTATTAACTTATAACAGTCATCATTATGATAAATCGTTTCTTAAAAAATATTGGGATTTTGATAACGATGTTGTTAAAAACTCTACTGCTATAATAACAACAAATCGTTTATTTAAAAATTTTATCACATGGCAAGCAAGTGCATTTGAATTTTTTACTACCGAAGGACTCAATTTAACTAAACACAGGAATGGCAATATTATTAATCTTTATAAAAACGAATTACCCAACTTAACAGTTATTCCTTGTGAAACTAAAAAAAATTCGTTTAAAATAGTACGAGATTCGCATCCTGATGTTTTAGGACATCTAAATTTAGCAACTCGAATATACAAAGACTTAGATTTAACAATTAAAGATAAAACAAAAAATACATTTATACGTCTACAGCACGACATAGAAAATTCAATAAAAGAAACTGATAATTTTCAACAAGTACTTGACAAAATTACTGTCTTAATGAAATTAAATTACAAAAAACTTTTTTCTATAAGAAATTATCCTTCATTGAACGAAGATTGACATATTTCTTAAATCAGGATAATCTTGCCAACTCCATGTTTTTGGAATTGTGTTTATTGCTGTATCTAATTTATCTAAGCCTAATTGAGCAGTTTCTGGAGTCATATAATAATGATACCCAAAACTGTCGATGTCTTGTTCCGCCCAAGGTAGATCACGAGATCTACCATCATAACTTAGTTTTATTAAATCATGATATGCAGATTCGTTGTCAGTTAAAATCATTCCACCTCTCCCAAGACTTAAATGTTTTTTAAACTGAAAACTCAAACACATAAACGTATTAGGTATATAACTATTTTGTTTCCATAATACAGCAGCATCATAAATATTGTCTGATAGTTTATAATAATGTTCCCAAGGATTGTCTTGCCATTGCCACCTAATGTTTAATTTTTTTGCAGTCATGGGCACTGATAAATAAGTACGATTTGGAATTGATATATTTTGAATTTTGTTATAAATTAAACACATCTCAATTGCGTGAGTACAGCAATCTGTTGAAACAGCAAATTTTGAACCAAAGAATTTTGCAATTTTATTTTCAAATTTATTAATTATATCGAACATAATATATTTATAGAAAGGTTTATATGTCTAAAACATTTTATCATTTTGTCTGGGGCGAGTTTGGATTAGAAAACATAGTAAATGAACTTGAAAAAGATAACTCATATACAGACATTGTAATTTTTGGTCCTGAAGAACACGAAATAGGATTTGCATTTCACGACACAGAATTTGTAATGTTTAAAAGATTTCTAGATTATCATAATGTTAACTTAAAAATGATTTTAGGTGCACCGACTAACAGTATTTTAAATTACAGATACCAATTTAAAGATTTTAAAAATTTAAATCCATGGCATACGTTTTTTGCAAATTTTGTAATTCAACATATTTTATATCTTAAAGCATCCCCTTATGGACATAATAATGTAATTAATAAACATTTTACTTCAATGAATGGAAGAGCTCATCCGTGGAGATGCATGTTTATTGATTATATGTACAAGTACAATTTGTTTGATAAAGGTTATATAAGTTGGCATAATTCTGAGAATTGGCAATACCCATACGATTTTAAATGGTGGGCACCTAAAAAATTAAATTTTGATAAAAACTGGGTCAACCCATCTAATGGTTTTTATGACATGTATACAGTACCGATTGAATTTAAAGATAGTCTGTTTAGTATTATCTCAGAATCAAACTTACAAACTATTTTTGTAACAGAAAAAACTTATCTACCAATATATCATAAACGGCCGTTTATTATATTTGGCGCTCCTTATATACATCAATATTTAAAATCTTTAGGATTTATGTTGTTCGATGAAATTATAGACTATTCCTTTGACTCAGTAGACGACGACGAAAAAAGATGTGATATGCTTATGAAAGAAGTTGCAAAACTTTGTAATACTAATATAGAAAAACTTAGAAAAAAATCAATTACAAAGGTTGAACATAACTTTAATAATTTACTAAAAATTGTAGAAAATAAAAAGTTAATACCAAAGGAAGTAAGACGTACAATTGAAAATGGCACTCACGAAAGATTTGATCTTTATAGAAATGTGTTAAATATCAGTAATACAAAAGATTTTTTAAATTTAATCAATAAGGACACATAACAATATGAAAATATTTTTAACAGGTGCAAGCGGATTTATTGGTCAATAATAATGACAAAAAAATATCTAGTAGGATCTGACTATTATTATTTTGCTTGGGGACCCGAAGAAAAAGAAGATTTGATGTGTGCGGTTAATTCGATACCAGAAATAAAGAGAATTGTTTTTTTTGGTCCTGAAGAACATGAATTTGCTAATTTTTTTACTAATCTAGGTCAATACAAAGACCTTGCAACAGAATTAAAAAGATTAAACAAAGAACATATTATTCTAACATCAGCTGTAGAAGATTCTAGATTAAATTCATTATGGCCATACAAAAATCAAAAAAATTTTGTTTTTTGGGATTCTTATTTTGCGTATCAAGTGCTACAGTACTACATGGAAAGAAACATAAAACCTTTTGAACACAACGAAAAAATCGATAAACATTTTATTTCATTGAACGCTAGAGCACACAATTGGAGATGTATGTTTGTTGATACTATGTACAAGGAAGGACTATTTAATCACGGTTATGTAAGTTGGCACAACGCTGACAATTGGGACTACTCGTATAAGTTCAAATACTGGAAACCTAAGATTATCAATTTTGATGAAAATTGGATTAATAGTACAGACGGAATTCTGGATATAATGCTACCTCCGGAGAAACAATTTAAATCAAGTTTGTTTAGTGTTATTTCTGAATCAAGCGATCAAATTCTAAAAACAACAGAAAAGATTTATATTCCAATTTATCACAAAAGACCATTTATAGTTTATGCTGCTCAATATTTTTATAAATTTTTACAAACACAGGGATTTGTACTGTTTGATGAAATATTTGATTATTCTTTTGATAATATTCCAAATGATGAGTATAATGACGGGAAAGAACGATGCGAAGCAATGATGTATGAAACTAAAAAAATATTAAATTATGATCCTAACGATTTATATAAAATACTAAAACCAAAGATTGATCACAACTACAAAGCATTATACAAATTAGTTAAACGCCAATCAGTTAGCGACTCAGTAAAATTACTAATTGAAAATGCTAATCTAGTGAAAAAGGATTTTAATTATTTTACAACGTTTAATTTAAAAGACAATGATAAATTTAAAGAATTTTCAAAGAGATAAAATTGAATTCAAATGTATAATAATTCACTAAATATCAATAATAACACTTAATATAGGAAAAATAGATGAAAATATTACTTACAGGTGCAAGCGGATTTATTGGTCAGCATCTTTTACCACGTTTAGAAAAATTAGGCGTAGTTCATGCTTTAACAAGTGATTTAACGGATCACAACTCAGTAAAAGAAGAAATAAAATCTGTAGCACCGGACATTGTTGTTCACCTTGCAGCAAGAACTGAAGTACAAAAAAGTTTTTATGAGCAAGTCAGTTTTAGCGAAGTAAACTACGTAGGAACTGTAAACTTAATTGAATCTTGCAGACAACTAGATCCGATGCCCTATTTTGTATTTGCTAGTACAATGGAAGTATATGGATGGCAACCTATATCAGATGAAGTAGAACGCACAGGAACATATGTTAAAAGTGTAGCATTTGACGAAAATACAATTCCGCATCCAAACGCTCCTTATGCAGTTGCAAAACTTGGATGTGAAAAGTATTTAGAATACGCAGAACGTGCCTATGGGTTACGTTGGACTGCTATGCGTCAAACTAACTGCTATGGCAGAAAAGACAACGACTTCTTTGTCACTGAGCAAATTATCAGTCAAATGATCAAAGGTGACGTTTGTAATTTAGGTTATGCAGAGCCTTATAGAAACTTTATTTACATTGACGACTTGTTAAATGCTTGGATGACTCTAATTGAAAGTCCGGAATATTGCTCAGGACATTTGTTTACAATTGGCCCAGACGAACCACGCAAGATTAAAGATTGTGCCAATTATATTGCTGAAAAACTAAAATGGTCGGGACAAATTAATTGGAATACCAAAGATCCTAGACATGGAGAAATTTGGTGGCTCAACAGTAATCATAACAAGTTAACTCAACTTACCAGTTGGGTACCAAAAGTTTCCTATGAAGAAGGTATTGATAGAACAATACATCATTGGAAAAATATTTTAAAATAATGTATTTTACAAATATTCCACTTTATGAAAATCCAGAAATTTTTGGACTAACTCATAATAACTTGAATATTTGGAAAAATCAAAATATTGGAAAATATTTTTATAGAGTTAAATATAAAAATTTAAAATCAATTGATTATATTCCTGAAAAAATAATCAATTTAGCAAAAAAAAATAAAAATTTTTATATATTCTTAGACGACACGTTAGAAGGATATGCATATTTAAATTTTAATAAAGTATATGAATTTGTTTTTTCTAATAAGTTAGAAAAAAAAGTTATCTACGTTAGCGGCCATTTGGAATCAGAAAACGAATATAAAGCGTGGTTAAAAAATAAAAACAAAAATTCTGTTTTCTATGTTTGTTCAAATAACAACTGGTTTTGGAGCACACGTAGTTGGACTATAGATTCTAAGATCAAAATAGATATTGATAAAATACAATGGTATAATTGTCTAAACAATCGTCCTAGAGAACATAGACTAGCAACAGTAACATACTTAGATTATCTAAATTTATTAGACAATGGATATGTATCGGCTAACGATAGATCTTACGAAGTGTTGGATAACTTTGAATTTAAAGATATACTTTTTACTCCAATTAGCAAATATAAAAAAGAATATGCTGAAATTTTAATTAATCATGCTGATAAAGTTCGACCAAAACTTCCGTTAATTGTTGACGCTACTGATTTGGCAAACAAATGTCTTTTTCATGATCTATCTCCTAAAATTTATAATAATGCATTGATAAATCTTGTTACTGAAACATTTTATTTTACTAGTTACAATATAAAGTCTGAAATGTTTATAACAGAAAAAACCTGGAAAGTCTTTACAGCAAAACAAATACCTGTTATAATAGGACCAAGAGGTATCCTTGAAAGACTTAGAAAATACGGGTTTGATGTGTTTGACGACTTGATCGATAATTCGTACGATAACGAATCAGATTCAACAAGATTATTTTCGGCAATAAATTCTATGAATAAAATTATAAGCAAATACACAATTGATGAATTTTCTGAAATAACAAAAAGAAGAAGACTTAAAAATTATAAAATTATAATGAAAGGTTTGCCACTTGATCTCCCTATATGGAAAGTTTTAGATGAAAGTTGATTTAGATGATGTGGCGTTTTGGATGGATGCTATTAGAAATGCAGAAAATCAATACAGTGTTCTTGAAAGTTTTTGGAAAGGACAACTAAAAAGTAAGGTGTGGTTAATTGAAAATCTGTCTAAATTAGTTCAAACTCAAAACAATCGTGTTGTAATCCACGGTGGGTGGAATGGTGTCTTATCTGCACTGCTCTTTAATTCAACAATCGATATAAAACACATTACAAGTTTAGATATAGATGTTTCCTGCGAAGAAGTTGCTGCAATGATTAATAAACGATACGAAATAGAAAATCGATTTTGTGCAGTAACAGCAGATATGTCTGTTTATCAGTATCAAGAAATTCCGTCTATTGTAATTAACACTAGTACAGAACATATTACTCAAGAACAATATAATACTTGGTTAAGCAATGTTCCCAAAGACACATTAGTTGTAATACAAAACAACAACTATCATAGTTTACCCGAACATATAAGAACTTTTGATACTGTTGATGACTTTGCTGATTCATCACAGTTAAACAACATACTTTGTAAAGATGTATTAGAATTGCCTCTTTACAACAGATTTTTAATTATTGGCTACAAATGACGTGGTATGAATCAACAAATCCTGAAGTAAAAAAATGGCAAGATTTTATCGAAGATCGTGCTACTAAAACTTTTTGTGTGTTGCCTTGGATACATCTTGCCACAAGACCAAATGGCGATATGAGATTGTGTTGTAGTGCAAATGCAAGTGGTGCAGGTGTAGACCATACTCTTGGAATTGTAAAGACTGCTACAGGCGAACATTTGAATTTTTCTAACACTACTCCAACGGAGGCATGGAACAGTGAATACATGCGCGGTGTTAGAAAAACCATGATGGATGAAAAAATACCAGTTAGTTGCTCTAAATGTTTTTCAGAAGAATCAAAGGGAGTTGCTAGTAAAAGAATATGGGAAACTGCTACGTGGTTAGAACGTGGTATTGATCCGGTAAATCTTTTAAACGAAACCAAATCAGATGGTCGTGTTCCTAACAAACTAGCATATCTTGATTTGCGTTTAGGTCATACTTGCAACATCAAATGCGTGATGTGCAGTCCGCACGACAGTAGTCAATGGGTCAAAGATTGGAAACAATTATTTCCGCAAATAACTCACGACGTAGTAAAAAATCAACTACAATGGGATAAAGAAAGTTTTGATAACCGATGGCACGAAAATCCGGAGTTTTGGAAACAACTTTACAAGCAAATTCCTAATTTAAAAGAAGTTTATTTTGCTGGTGGCGAACCACTTATGATTCGCGAACATAAAAAGTTTATAGAAGAAATAATACGTCAAGGCTATAACTATGATATCATCTTGCGTTATAACACAAACGGAATATTAGTCGACGAAGAATTAATTGAACTGTGGAAACACTTTAAACTTGTAAAAGTTGGTGTTAGCATTGATGCAGTAGGTAAACGTAATAACTATATTAGATTTCCTACTGACTGGAGTAAGGTTGAAAAAAATCTGCATATGTTAGATAATACTCCGGATAATATTCAGCCATCGATTGCAACAGCCGTACAAATTTTTAATATTAAACATCTTCCAGATTTTATCTATTGGAAACTATCTAGCAATTTTAGAAAAGTTAATAAACAAGTCAACAACGACATTGAAGTAGGCGGCGGCCTTGTTAATATGCATCTATTATACATTCCTACTTTTTTAAGTATACAAATGTTACCCAAAGCGGACAAAGATGAGATAAAAGACAGTTTTATGCGGTTTAAAGGTTGGCTTGAAGTTAATCATAATAGCAGTGATTTTTGGCAGGGTAATCCGTACGGATGGCGTCGTTGGGAAGGTATGTTAAATCATATGTATGCTGAAGATCAATCACATTTACTTCCGTCATTTAAGGAATACGTAAATAAACTAGATTCAATAAGAAAAATAAACGCTCGTGAAGTGTTTCCTGAATTAGCACATTTACTATGATTGTAAAAATAGAAAACAACCAGCAGCCCAACGTATTACGAATAGAGTATATGTTAGGAAACACTTGTAATCAAAAATGTAATTATTGCTTTCCAGGCAGTAACGAAGGCGATCATCCGTGGCCCGACTTTGAAACTGTTAAGAAAAATCTATCTCATCTATTAGATTATTACAAAAAAAATGGCAAAGAAGTTTTTAATATATTTTTTGTAGGCGGCGAACCAACACTCTGGGACGGTTTTTTGCCACTTTGCGAATATCTAAAATCAAAATATAAGTGTATACTTGAAATTAGCACCAACGGAACTCGCGGTGTAATATGGTGGACCAAGGCAGGCAGAGTTTTAGACCATGTTAATATTAGTGTGCATCATGAATATGCAAGAATACAAAAGATAAAAACCCTAGCAGATTTTTTATATGAACTAGGAGTTTTTGTTAATGTTGATGTATTGATGGATCCTGCCGCGTTTGAAAAATGTGTTAAACTAGTTGAAGACTTATCTGATAGTAAATGTGCATGGCCTGTTCTTGCTAAAGTTGTACATTACAACGGCGAAAGTCGATATACATCAGAACAACAAAAATACTTTATTGAACCTATAAAAAGATATCCTAGCAAAGAATGGTTTGCTGCAACAGTTAAAAAACCCAGGACAGAAGTTTATATTACAAACAACAGCAATACAGTTGTTACTACAACGTCTGACAGTTATCTAACCTTAAACAAACTAAATTATTTCAAAGATTGGAATTGTAATCTAGGTGTTGATTTGTTAAAAATCTTTTATGATGGCAGAATAACAGGAAACTGTCAACAAAAATTGTTTGGCTCGGATACTTATCACAACTTGTACGAGCCAAATTTTGACAAAACATTTTTCCCTGACATTTTACCTGTTGTATGCACAAAGTCTATTTGCGGTTGCAACGGTGAAATAATTTTAAAAAAGTGGATAAGCAATGATAACCTTTGAAACATTAGAGCCTGTTACTGACGGAATATTTCAAATTGCTTGGGAATCCACTTTAAAATGCAACTTTGATTGTGCATACTGCGGCGACGGCCACGACAACAGTCAGTCGCATCCTAGCCTTAAAGACAGTTTAAAAACTGTAGATTTTATATTCGATTATGTAGATACTATAATGTCTACTAAAACAGATCAATATCGAGAAGCAAATTTAAACATTCAAGGCGGCGAAAGTATTTTTCATCCAAACATTGTTGAAATATTAGAATACATAAACAGCAAAAAAAGTCAATACAGTTGGACAATGCGTGTTGCACTAATAACAAACGGTTCTTGTTCAACTGCAAAGTGGATAAAAATTGTACAATACATTGATTATGCTACAATGAGTTTTCATGCTTCTTCACACACAAAATTTCATTTGATGTTTAAGTATAATTGTCTTTATTTAAAATCAGTCGGCAAAAATTTTCAAATCAATGTTATGATGGATCCTAACTATTGGGATAGATGTGTAAGACTAGTTGATTGGGCAAATCAAAGAACATTTACAGTGCATAAAAGACAAATCGACCATCATTGGTTTGATACACGTTTTAACTACACTGACCAACAAGCAGAATATATTACAGGTAAAAAGCCTTCTACAACAACAGAAAAAATTAAAGCAGTTTTTACTGGTGGATTTAATTTAGATGCCACAGGTCGTGCTTGTTGCGGCGGTAAAACTTTGTGCTCTAATAGTTGCGATACCACAACTTATGTTAAAGGCAACAACTTTAAAGGATGGCATTGTTCAGTTGACCGATTCTTTTTATATATCAGACAAACAACCGGTGAAGTTTTTACAAATAAAGATTGTAGAATGAATTTTGACGGGCAAGTTGGCCCTATTGGAAACTTAAAAAATACACAAGCAATCTTGGAAAAAATAAAAAAAGGCACAGATACAATAGTTTGCAAAAAATCTAAATGTTGGTGTGGACTTTGTGCTCCTAAAGCAGCAACAAAAGAACTGTTTGATGAAATTAATCGTAAGTATGCCAAGACGGTAAACTGATAGCATTCCAATCAGTTAATACTAAATCTTTAGCCATTCCAGATTCCAAACGCCACGGAACAATACCTTCGGCAGCCCGTTGATCAAAATCTAGTACAGCATCAGGCATATTTTTTTGCATCCAAGATATTAGATAATTTTCTTTTTCTATACGATATTTTAATGGTAACAAAGACGCAGTACCTTCATATGCAAAAATATTACTCATATGAACAACTGTTCCTTCTGGATCGGCAGTGTCTATAATTTTTACAAACTGCTCAACATCGTTAATTGCGTCAATGTGATGAAATTCAAAATGATGATAGGGCATGTCTTTTACACGTTCACGCATTTCATCTAACGCACGTAAATTGTAATCATAAAACTTAATCACAGTTTCGTCTTTGTAACCGTGCAGCATTAATTTGTGAAACCAGTCTATTCCAGCCGCAGGATGTACAAACTGTGTGATAGGTTTTTTATAAGGTCTTGGAAAATTTAAATTACCTGTATTTTCCTTAAATGTGTGATGTGTTAAACAATAGTTATATCTATGATAAATCCACGAACTGGTATCAACGTCTCGATATAGATAATGTTTACTGCTTCTTAATTTTTCATCAAACGCACATATTTCATGTCCGGCCTGTAAACCAGCAGCGATCAAATTCCATCCGCGGTACTTACTTTTGTATACCTGTGTTTTATTAAGTATGTGTTTACGCAATACTATGGGTAAATAGTCGTCGTGTACGTTTTCAGCAGATCTGTATGGTACTTCCTGCGTATGAGAATCCAGTAATTCAGTTTTACCTACACCGGGTTTACCCAGTTCTCTGTATTTTTTTAAATTTAAAACATAACATTGATAGTGTAGTCCGTAATAACTGTCGCCCATGTCTATGATATGCGCTAACAAGAAAAAGTCACTGGGTAAATTATCAAAAAAATCACTACCGTTTATAAATTCTGTTCCGGCACTTATTACTACAGCAACTTTATAGTTGTCAGCAACCTGTTGAAGCATACGGTCTTCGTTGACGTCAACATAAACATCATAGCCAAATCCTGTACAATTTGTAATTGTATAGTCAGCAGTGTTTTTAACTAGTTCTCGCATCCAAGGTTTGTATTCATCAGTATCATCTATAATACAAATACAAATATTAGATTTTGAGTTTTTCCCTTTGTAAAGCATATGCTTTCCTATAACTGTCTGCTAATAGTTTGCAATAATCCTCTTTGCGATCGCCCACAATGCCGTGAACAATAAGATGTTTACGTTCGTCTGAACTAAAGTTTATAACAGAATGATTTTTCAAGATATTAACTAAAAATGCTCTGCCGTTGTTAAATGGTACCACACCAGAATCCTCAATAGTCATAAAACAGTTTGGTGGGTGATCTATAGCAATATTAATCGGCAGTGGGTGATTCCAAATTTGTCCCCAGTCTATTCCGGACCCTTGATCGTTGTGTGGAGAAATGTATCCTTTGGGACCTAGTTTCATAAATCTTACTCTTGACAAATTTTCAAAAGGCAACGATTCACAAAACTTTTTTATTTTTGTAGTTTTTTTACCTAAGTAGGTCCATTGATATTCGGGTTCAGACTTATATCCGTATGTGGTCCAGTGATTGGTTTTTTCAACATCAATGCCGTGAAGTGTGCAACTTGACCATCCTTGATGTGTGCCTTCGCCGGTCTTTTCGTCTCGGTGTGACACGTAACTTGTTGCAGCATATCTTTCGTCAAACATAAAGTCTAGCGTATCAATATCAAGATCTAGTTGTAACCAGTCTCCGTGACTACCTTGCAACACCCATAATGCAATGTCTTCGTCATTCATATTGTCGTTGGGTAACGAATTAAGTTTACAATTATAAATTCTATTTTTTTCAAAAAATAATTCTGCTTCGTTCATACTATATTTACTGTACAATAAATATCACTATGTTTAGATATGATGAACTACAAAGTATTCATTTAGAAATTACAAATAGATGCCAGGCCAGTTGTCCAATGTGCAGTCGAAATTATAGAGGAAGCATAGATAATCCTTTATTACAAATCTCAGATTGGACCATTGACGACTTTAAAGAAATATTAGATAGCAATACACTAAACATAATTAAAAAGATTGAATTTTGTGGTAACTTTGGCGATCCATTAATTAATCAAGATTTTCATTTAATGACAGATTATTTAAAAAACTTTAACGTATTTGCTGACATACATACAAACGGAAGTTTACGCAGTCAAGATTTTTGGAAAATCTTACCGCAGCATTTGCCTGATCATAGAGTAGTATTTGGAATTGACGGCTTAGAAGACACACATTCTGTTTATCGTAGAGGAACAGATTTTAGAAAAATTCTTGATAATGCAACTGCTTTTATCGATGCTGGCGGTATAGCAGAATGGAGTTTTATTAGATTTAAGCATAATGAACATCAAGTAGATCAAGCACGAGACCTTGCAGAAAAAATTGGTTTTGAAAAATTTTATACAAAAGACAGCAGTAGATTTGCCTTTGAAAAAGAATACATTGTGTTAGATAAAAATGAAAAAACAATTGATCGATTATATCCGCCAGCAATAACAAAAGTTAATTATTTTGATCCAACGGATATTGTAGCAGTTAGCGAAACAATTCAAAACACTGAAATCGTTTGTTATGCTAAACATAAAAAAGAAATTTATATTGATGCTCACAAGCGTATTATGCCTTGTTGTTTTTTAGCAGCCATACCATATGATTATGAGAGAACTACTGATAATTTATTTGCAGCAAAACAACACATAAAAAAACAATACAGTGATTTGATTTATGACTTAGGTAATACCGACGCTAAACAAGGCATTCAAAAAGTAATTGAATCAAACTCGTTTCAAACTGTATGGCAAAAATATTGGAACATTAAAAAATTATGGACCTGTGCTAGAGCATGTGGCAACACATTTAGTAAACCTGTGGATCAAGTTAACAACAAATAGTCCGAATATTCTTTTGCTTTAGGAACACAAACACCACAGCCACAACGCTCGTTTGGGCAAACAATTGGTTGAGGATTTTTTAAATAATTTTTAACCATTGATAATATAGCATCAGTATTATCTAAAGTACCGATAGGTCCTCTTCCTGTAAATTTTGCTTGACAGGTCTGATGATGATACACATTACCAGTATGTTCTTCGATATGAAGGAAGTAATAGTTTACTTTACAAAACCAATCTTTAAAATGATTATCTACTATCGAAACTGATTTCCATGTATCTGTTTTACCTACTAGACATCTGCCTCCACAGCAACCTCTTCCTAAACTAGATCCTGCTAAAACAGCATCGCTGGTTTCTTTGGCAATTCCTTGAGTATTCCAATACCATGCATATTGTTCCGGTGTATATTGGTGCCCAGTTCTGCGTAATACACCTTCGCTATCTTCAAACCAATCGGTACGTTCTTTAACACCGTCACCGAGTGGAGTTGGTACAGCATTTACTCCTGCACTTTTTAAACGATTGTATGCATCTACAGCAATATCCCAGTAGTCTGTGTGCAGCATTACATTGACAGACACCCATAACCCTGCATTGTGTAATGCAATGGCATTTTGTATTGCACGTTCACGTAATTTTTCATCTGCTTCGGTGTGCCAACTTACAGTTACTCCGTTGCAATTTTTTAATATAAAATCTGTATGCTTTGGATGCCATGTTCCGTTTGTAGTAATGCCTACACCGAAGTTACTGTTTGTTTTAATGTAAGAAATCAAGTCCCAGAAACGTGGATTTACTGTAGGTTCTCCTCCAGTAAAATTTATATTAACTTCTTTAAAGTCGTAAACCGAGACATATTCTTTTATAAATTCAAATGTCTTTATAAGTTGATTATAGTCTGTAGGCGGGCTATACGTATTGTGTCTAGTGCTTTCGCAATAACTACAATCAAAATTGCAACGTCTTCCGATATCCCATGTGACTAAAAACGGTTCGGGCTTTGTTAAATTTATAGCGTTTACTTTTTCCATTTTGTAATGTTTATATCTGCGGCGCAAGTACACCATTCTCTAGTACACGTTATTTCTTCTGTTGGAACAGCAAACTCTTGTTTATAAATGTTACCTAAACTTCCACCTACTCTACAAGTTGCACGATGTATTTCGCCGTCCCAGTTAATCATTAAACTTTCTAAACCTGCACGACAAATCCAATCTTTAAACTGATTGTTTTTGTTTACTAACAGATCGTTAACATTGCACTCAATTGTTTTGTCTATTAATGTGTTTGCAGGCGGATTGTGATTTACTGTTTTTAAAAATTCACGTTCATCTAAACTATAACGACCGGTGTCGTCAAACACATCGTGGGTTTCTGTCCAACGTATAGGACGCAGTGCAAATTTTATTTCGTGCTTTGATAGATATTCGATTGCATGTTTTGCTTCGTTGAGTTTTCCCGGAAGCATCATAATATGCACAAGAACTTTGTTTTTATAAAACGGAACAGCAGTGCTTAGTATTGTTCCTAGTACTCTCTCCCAGTTGTATTCAAAGTGTAAACTAAACACAAGATAGTCAATGTATTCACTACATATATCTCTATAAAAATCTACAGTTCGTGTTCCATTTGTTGTAACACTAATCCATTTTACACGTCTTTGTGCATAAGAAAGAATTTTTTTAAATTGTGGATGCACAGTAGGTTCACCGCCTGTAAAACTAATACGTGGATTTTTCAGTTTTGCAATTTCGTCAATTGCACGTTCTAATACACGCAAGTCTGTGTGTGTTGAACTGTTGTCATGTATTTCGCTGGGACAATAACTACAATCGTAGTTGCAACGTTTGCCTAGGTTCCATTCTATTTTAATGCTATCTTTATAATGTGGGTATAGATTTTCTACACTGTGCATTTTATTACCTTATTAAAATCTTTTAATTTGTTAATGTCTATTTTTTCTACAATCTTAGCAACTGGAATCATTCCAAGTGCTGCTTTAGATGGATCAACATTTATATTTTTAGAGTTAGCCCAAATCCAAAATTTGTTCTCTTTATCTATAACAAACTGATCGGGTACATCAATTCCAAACTTTACCATAAAATCAGCACTATATGTACTCTGTGGTCTTATAGCATCTTTGCCAACATTTTCGTCGTTGTCTTTAAAAACATCTAACAACGGTTTTCCTACTTCGCAATAGTTTATATAAACAGTTCCAAATTCCCATTTATGAGTAAAGTACTTATAATGTTCGTTTTTTAAATTATACGTGGGTCTATCTTTGAACGTACATACAATAGTAGGATTTAGATGTGTGCTGTCTTTTTCATTTAAATAATTTTCGTATTCGTGAATTAATACATTTAATTTATCAACACTCTGTTGTACATTAACCGGAGCAGTTGCATACCAATCAGTACCGTAAACAACATGACCTCTAAGATCTTCAAAATGTTTGTGTAAAATATTTAAAAACGTTTGTTGATTATATTTTTCTAGATCGATAATTTTATCATAACTGTTGATTATATCTATGTGATGTTTTAAACTAGATTGATAGTAGTTTTCGTCTTTGTTAGATCCAGGCCATTGTGTAAAGCGATCATTTTCGTATAACAAATATTCTTTTTTTATTTCATTTGCCCATAGTTGTGCTATATCTGTTTCAAATATTTTAAAAAACAAACTTTTTTTACTTTGATCATTTCCTAAAACCAATTCAAACATATGGTGCATATTCTGGAATTACCTTTTCAAATGGTCCTTGATTCCTATTTGAATCTAAACGTCTATTAAAGTCAACAGTTTTTGGCCACAAATGACTTAGGTCTTTGCCTTTTAAGAAATTTATGTTATCGTTGATTTGTTGTTTAGTAATTGAAAGTATAGTAGGATGCATATTCATTATTGGATATGCAGCAATTTCATCTTTTAATATTTCTAATTTATTTATAACAACAGTTTTTAGTTCAACAGGTATGCATTGTGCAGACAACACATTGGGATAATTTACACGATGACTATAAAACACAATACCCATTTCATTTAAAAAATAAGGTATTGCACTGTCTAGTTGCATTACATTGCCTGCCTGAACTGTAAATGCTCCAACAACATACGGAACGTTGGGCATACTTTTAATAATCTTAATATTTTCTTCTACTGTTTTAAAATCGCCGTTGCTTCTGATATAATCATATACATCATGTATACCGTCAATAGAAACGTTTACTTTTACACTTTTAAACCGAGGCCAATAATCGTGAATAGTTCTTCCGCCTTTGATTCCTAGTACAGTACCGTTGGTTGCATATTTTAATTCAATGTTTTCACCATACGGAGCAAGCATATCAAGTATACGATAATGGCTTGGGTCCATTAGTGGTTCGCCACCTGCAAATTCTACTCGTCTAAAATAAGGTAACAGTTTTTCTAAGTTAGCCCAAAAATCTTCACGCTCAACAAACAAATCAATATGCGGACGCTTATCTAATCCTAGTTTAGCAACAGCATCGACTAGGTAGTTGTTTTCTTCTCGATAAAACTCAACGACACTGCTCCAATCCTTCCACTGTGTGCTGTCGAGAGGATTGCACATTCTGCATTTTAAATTACAAAGATTGTTAATTTTAATTTCGATAGTAGGAAGTTCAAAAGGCATTGAATAATCGTCATGCAAACTATCAAGTGCAGTTGGATAAAGATTAACTCTACTGTCTGGAAACGTATTTTTAATGTGTCGCTGTCTTAGACTTTCTACACCCTGATCTTCTAAATCAAAACAAGGTACGCAAACAGTAGGACGTTCATTGTTTAGCACCTGGCGTCTTACTTCTCGCATTTGATCGTTGTTCCATATTTCTTCTAAACTTTCGTTTTGAATCCATCCAACTGGTTGACTGCGACAGCAAACTTTAACAGCACCGTCTTCTCTGGTGGCTAATCCTGTAAACGGATGCATACAAAATGTTTTACTTGAGTGCATGTTTTAATCCCCAGGCTCTTTCTAAACACCAAAAACAATTACCGCAAATAGGAACAGATTGATAGGGTTTATAATTAGTATAATTTAAATCTTCAAACTCGCCTTCGCAACTTCTAGTTATATCAAATAAATCTACTATTCCGTTTTCTGCATATCTTCGAACTATCCAGTCTTTTTGAACATTTATAAATGGATGGTGTACAGGAATACCCATATGTATTAAAACGGGAGGTATGACTGGAATATTTCTCTCTGGAAGAGCACCGTTGAATATTTCGCTAGGATTTAAATTAACACCAGCATACCATGCATCTAGTTTGTATTTGTGTGCTATGTATTCGTTATATGCTCTAAGTATTATTCTGTTACCTGATTTTAATTTTCCATATTCGTCTGGAATTAATGGACTAACAGGTTCTTCTAATTCTGGTGGTACAAAGTTTGTTAAATGTTCAATACGATTGGTATAGCGGCGTTGAAACCAGTGTACTACGTCTCGTGCAATATATTCTTGCCACGGTCTAGTTTTCCACATTCGTATTTGTGTAGTAAAGTAAATATCAGCAGATGTATTTTCCATTATGAAATAAGCAAGTAGTGCGCTATCTGCACCACCGCTTAAACTAATACCAATCCTTTGCCAATCTTTATTTAAAGGTATTTCCACACCATCTACGATCATACTCTATTTAACCTTGCGCTAAAATAGTATACACTAAATATCTTTATGATACAACCAACAAATTTAATTGTAAGACAAGAATTAATAGAAAAGATGGCAAGTTTCGACGGCGATGAAATGAAAGTGGTCATCAATGAGCCAACTGGAGATTTTTTTTACGATCCTTGGCGTATTAAACCTGAATTTATTGGAACACCGTTTGAAGCGGCACTAAACTTGTTACCCGACGACATTGGAGAAGCACGTATTATTACACTTGAAAGTGGACGTTGCTACTTTTCGCATAGTGATATTGATGACAGGTATCATTTAAACTTAACAGGCGATTGTGCAGCATTAATTAACATCGAAACACAACAGTCATATTTTTTAAAACCAGACGGAATTTGGTATGACATGGACGCTGGATCTTTACATTCGGCAGTAAACTTTGGACAACATGATCGTAAGCAGTTGGTTGTAAGAAAGTTATTAACAAAAAATAAATTAAAAATACCTATAAATGTTTTTATTAGAGCAACAGGAAAAAATGCAAGATTTGTTTTTGACAATACAATTAGTCCTTGGCTTAACCGTGCAAATAAAAGAGGTATTATAACCGACTTTGAACATAGTCTATCAAAAGTCTATTTAAAAGTCGAAGAAGAATTTAGCAGCGAGTTAGAAAAAATAATTCCTGAAGAGTTTGAATATGACTTCGATTATTAATTGGAGACCGTTTTTAAAATATCACGACGGACAACTAGGAATGGCTCAACAAACATACGAACCATTAATAAGTCCAGACGGTAAAACATTTTGTGCAAACTACGATTGGCGTAATCGATATCAACGTATGAATTCAGAAAGACCATTATATACAAAAGAAGTGTGTGATTATTTTTTTGAACAAGAAGTAAAATATATAAATCTTTTTAGCAGTAAACCATACGCACCAGAGGTTGTAGACATTGATGAAAAACATAAACGCATTTTTATAAAATGGTATAATAATAATTGTAATCATTCTATATACGGTGATATGCGTTTAGATTTACAATGGTATGATATGATAAAAGATATTGTTACGGATCAATACAACACAGGTTATTATAAATTAACAATGTACCCTCACTGTCACTATATTGACAATCACGATAATATGAGAGCAATAGACTGGTATGGAGTTGTTCCGATTGATCGTCCATACATAGAAGAACGATACATGCAAGCAATTATTCATGACTCTGCACGTTTTAGACTAGAGGAAACCGGGGAAACAAAAGATAATCTTATAGATTTATCTATAATGTTTAAACGCAGTTTAGAAACTCATGTACTTTGGGGTAAAAGCAACATGAGTTACATATACAAGGAAATTTTTAATGGCTAGTTATTTTGGAACAACAGAAGGCATTATCGATTGGGACAGTGTTGTTGAACTTTGTATAAACAGCAACGACGGTGACAGAAATACACCAAGTGCTGTTATTGCTAGAAGCGAGTCCGAAGCAGAAGGATTTTTACTAGACAACTATCACGAAGTATTAGGGGTGTGGATTAACGCTGGATACAATTTAGATGAAATTGTTTGGAGTGATTATTATCCAGGACATCATTTTGATATCAGCGTTCAAGATAACTTTGCTGATTTAGTAAATGCAGATCCGCTTCGTGTTTTTGTAAGTGAGGTACTGCCAGGTCGCAATGTTCCGTATCATTGGGATGTAGAAGATCACGAGCAAGAATGGCTAGAGCAAGGTGCTATTGAACGTTGGGTCTGTTTTATAGACAAACCACGTTGGGGAAGTGTTCTAATTTTGGAAGATACTGCGTTTCACGATATTCCGCAACATAAAATTTATAAATGGGACCATTATAGAAGTTGGCATGCCGGAACTAACTGCGGAATACATCCACAATATCTATTTCATTTTGTAGGAAGACCGAGATGACTGTAAATTACATAGGAAATTGTAAACATATCAATTGGGATGTGGTGATTGAAGATTGTGCAAATACAACTCCTGCATACGTAGGACCTAGCCATAAACGTGGTGACAATCTGCCTGACCTTGATGTAATATTAGATATGTGGGATGCAGCAGAGTATAAAACTGTAGCAGAAGGTGGTACTGTTGGGTGGGATATGTTTTTACCTGGGCAGCAATTTGATCAAAGTGTAATTGATAAGTTTGTTGAATTTTTTGAAATTCCAAATTACAAAACTGCGTGGATTAGCAGAATTAACATTGGAAGGTTTGCTCCGATACACTGGGATGTACATGACGACGAAGCAACATTAGGCGATACCTGTAGATATCACTGTCATATTGGTAAGCCGGAGTGGGGGCATGTGTTTATCGCCGACAAAAAGTGTTTTTATAATGAAGAACAAGGATCAACCTATCGTTGGGATAGCAGGAGATATTGGCATGCCGGAACCAACTGCGGAATAACTCCTAAGTATCTTTTAAATTTGTGGTGAACCGATGGAAACAGGTGTAATTAAATGGTATAACGATGCAAAGCGTTATGGGTTTATTGTAGCAGACAATGACAACGCTTTAGTTATTGTTGAACAAGATAGCATACAGCACGAACCGCAGGTGTTATTTGAAATGCAAACTGTTGAGTTCAATAGAGAGCAAGACGCCGAGTATGGTGCAATTGCTAAAGATGTTAAAGTTATTGGAAAAACAGACAGAAACCCAAAAGAGTTCCTTGAAGATTTAGGTACCGATGTAAATGTAGTAACATATCTTGATATTCCTAGTATTGTGGTTTTTGAAAATGCGTTGCCAGTTGAAATTTGCAATGCGATTATTGCAAAACATGAACGAGATAAAATGAATCCAAACAGTGGAGCAGAATCACGTCGTGAAAGTTTTGCACAAGTAACTGAATTAGTTGAGCAACGTGGAATTAGTTTAGGCATGGATCCTCGACATTATGATATAGTTGCAAGTACAATTGTAAAATATGCTGAAATACCTTTTAGCCATATTGAAGCCTGTGATATTTACAATTATGAAACTGGACAGTTTTTGGATCTTCATCACGATTATCCGTATGATCCAAGACAGATTAATTATTACAAGCACGGCGGCGATAGAGTAGGATCCGGAGTATTTTATCTCAACGATAACTTTGTTGGCGGAGAAACAAACTTTCCTAAATTGGGTGTATCGGTAACACCAAAAGCAGGCTCGTTCTTATATTTTAAACAGTGTTACGATGAAGAAACCAATTGGAGCACAATACACGAAAGTAAAATTATCACAGAAGGAACAAAGTGGGTGTCGGCATGTTTCTTTTCTGATCAGCCTAGAGTAGGTTATAATTCTCGTACGGAGTTAGAAAAATGAGCGAACCGGTTATTACAGACGAGTTTTATTTAAAAAAGTTCATGCAGTTACAACAAGCAAATGTGGTGCTGTGGAGAAAATTACACAATATTAAAGAAAATGAAGATCTCAGAGCAACTATTGAAACTTATTTAGGCGACGACTTTTTTAATAACTTAGATGACTTAGTAGGATGACAGTACACGTTGTAGGACATAGTCGAGGCTTAGGTGAATACCTCTATCGTGCATTTACAACAGATATGCACGATGTTAGAGGTTATAGTAGATCCAATGGTTATGATTTAGAAAAAGATATTGCTAAGATTTGTTTTCAAGTAGAAGTCGATGATATTGTTATCTTAAATGCATATGCAAACGGAACACAAATTGACTATTTAAAATCGTTAGAAAATTCTCATGCAAACATTGTAGTTATGGGCAGTATTGCATCTATATACCCCGACCCAGACGATTTAGTTTATAGTCAGCACAAAAACACATTAGAATTGTATTTTAATAAGATTTCTGCAGAACCTAAACACCCTATGCTATATCTAAGACTCACAGGTACATCCTACAATGATTACAAACTTGTTTACGATAGTATAAAGATTTGGTTAGCAAATCCTAGAATTACCACAATAGGTTACAGTGCATTATGAAAGTAGCAATTACTGGACACACCGCAGGCATTGGAAAAGAATTATACAATTATTTTAGTAGAAAAAATGCCGAAGTAATTGGCATGAGTCGCAGCAACGGCTACGACTTAGAAACGTCGGTTGACAGCATAATTGAAAACGCAAAAGACTGTGATATTTTCATTAACAATGCATATAGAGACGGGAAACAATTAGAACTGCTAAACGGCTTGTACAAGCATGTTCATAGAATAGTTGTTTGCGGATCTGTAAGTAGATTCTATCCTGAACTTATTTTAACAGATTATGTACATGACAAGCAAGCATTAGCAGAGCGTTGCAAGATGTTAAGTTTAGCACCAGACGGAGTTGCTAATATTTTACATCTTGATTTAAGTTTTGTTGAATCAACAAATGTTAATCTAAACGATCCGTTAACTTTTACAAGCGACAACTTTATTAAGTATACGGAAATAGTTTCTGCCGTTGATTTTTGGTTGCATAATCCTAAAATTAGACAGATGGAATTTGTTTGGAAATTAACGCCATTTGTTTATGACCAATTAAAACGAGCAAATCCAGATCATACAGAACTTGACAAACTTTATAGAGAAGTTTTAGATCTATAGTCGTCTAGTGCTGTTCTTGCTTCGGGCCACCAATGTTCGTCCATCTGACGATAAAATTCATCAACATTCATACGCCAAAAACTTTGAATAGCACCTCTGTATTCTAAGTCAACGGGTTCTTCTAATACGCCCGCTTTTTTAAGCCCTGGGCAATACAGTCTATGAACGTACTTTTGTGTTCCTGTATCGTTTTCGTTTGAACTTATGTATAGGTCTTTGTCTTTGCCTGCCCACTCGACGCACAATGGTAATAGCAACTGTGCTGTTAAATTTTGATGCCGTGCAATAATAGTATTTGCTGTTCTTAAAGTTTTACGTTGCCCAGTTAAATCGTCAAAGGTACAAGTTCTAGCAGCAATACGATATGCATCACCTAGTACTCCTAGTTCTTCTAAACTGTGTGCAGCAATTGAGCCTACAACTTGATCGTTGTAGTAAAGGATCCATACTTGCCAACGGTCCATATGTAACCAAGTGTCAACTAGTTTTTCTTTACTGTCGTTATTATAAAATCCTCTTTCGCGAGCAAGACTATAATAATCAGTTAAATCTAAATCGTTGTTGTATGTTTGTATATGGAACATGCTTCATCCATTGCATCGGCAGGAAAGTCTGTTTTAAAACTTTCAAATGCTAACATTTGTATATCAAAAAAAGAAGTAGGTTTGTCTACATCAATACCTAACCTAGTCATTTTTGGTAACAGGTCATTTCTTCTATTAATACTAATATGACTCATTACATCTGTCAAACTAATTGTTTTGTCATTTTTGTCATACGCAAAAAAATAATTAATGCTTTTTAGTTTTCCGTCTACAACAAAGTAACTGCTTGGGTGCATACTGTATTTGTAAATTCCGAGACTGGCATGTGCTTGAATAATTTCCAACATTTGTTCTTGCCAGTTGGGTAAAACTTTATCATAATTATTTTGAGAACACTGTGCTTGTTCCCAAAAATCCGTCCCATCTATATCAAAGTATATTTTTTTGTTTATGTGATCTACAGTGTCGATTGTTGGAACATGCTGGGGATAATGTCTGGCCATAATAGTTAAAAATTTAATTTCTCTGTGCCACTTTTCTTCCATTAACCGTGGATCAACAACTTCATTGTGTCCGCTGTGATAATTCTCGTCGTTGTAATACCATTGACAAAAAGTTTTGCGATCTTTTGAAATTAGGCTAGTGTATATAAGATTGTTTCTGCACAATCCTTTTCCTGGTACATTATTATAATAGTACTCAAACTGTGTATTCATAACAATAATTAGCGATAAGTATGTTTATGATTAGAGGAATTGGCACAAAACCGTATATCGACTTGGATCCTTACTTGGATATAGAAGGATTTAAAAATCTGCATCCAGAAATTGCCAAGGGTTTTGCACTAGCAAGAGACTATGCAAAAGAAGGCACATGGATGACTCCTGGGTTTGATTGGAAAGATGCAAGTTATATTGTCAACTGGAAACCAATTTATAGTGCAGTTGAAGAATATCTAGCACTACCAGAAACACATCCTATACGTGTCACAGGCGATCCTATGTATTTTACAGATTTAAAAGATTTTAGAAATCGCAACATTTTTACACGTTACTTAAAAACCACAATGGGTGCAAATGACCCTTACACTTATTATTTTTTATGGGATCAGGGTGATTGGAATGAACGCAATGCTGAACGCCAAAAAACTGTAGAGTCGAAGTACTTTCCGGGTGTTGTTAAATGGGTGGAAGAATTACAGCACACAGGAATCATCGACAGAATCGGAAGAGTAATATTTTTTCATTGCGATCACAACGGCAGAGCATTTGAGCATAGAGACTTGGACGCACGTAACGGTGTGTTAGGCGATCATCAATATACTCCACACAACAATGAATTTATTCACATTCGTTATAGAACAAAGCGTGGATTCTATATTTGGGATCCGGATACAGAAAACAAATATTATATAAACGCTAATGCTGCATTTTGGAATGATCAAGACTGGCACGGCGGAGAAGAAAGCAAAGAAATTGAGTATGGAATGAGAATTGACTGTAAGTTTAGCAATTCATTTCGCGAACAATTGGGTATTGATCATTTGGAGCACTATTGATTTATCGAGGTAATTTTGCAAACTGGATCAATCCTACGTGGAGAGAACTTGTCCTAAACACAGTAGGACAAGCAAGACCCAGAGATTGGCCTCCGGAAACTGCCGTTGAAAGTGCTGAATATTGCAAGGCTCGAGATGCAGGATACGATTTAACAGCAACGCACTGGTGGGTATACGAAGAACACGATTTAAATATTAAAATAAGTCCGCCTTGGTGTACTGGAAAAACTGAATGGTGGATCACAAAGTTAATGCCTGGTCAATTTATGCCGATGCACACAGACCCATTTACACATTATGAAACTTGTAAACGATATTGGGTGCCATTACAAGACTATCAACCCGGGCATTTGTTTGTATACGGAAATTTAGTATTAACAAAGTATTCTGCTGGCGACGTATATGAATACATTAACAGTCAAGATATTCATGGCGCCGCCAATATAGGACATATGCCAAGAGTAGTGTTGCAGGTCACTGAATATGAGTAAAACATATTGTCCGTTGCCATGGGTACACTCGAGTTGGCAAAATGGAAATACTATACTTCCTTGTTGTGGATTTATGGACGGCGGAAGGTTCAATAAAACATCCGTATTTGAAAAATTGTATTTTGACAACGAAATGGATCAACTTCGGGCAGATATGCTTGCTGGTAAAACTATCAAAGGTTGCGAACAATGCTATGATCAAGAAAACAACAATTTAGATAGTATGCGTACTAGAGCGTTAGACAAATACGGAATTGTAACAACAATAGATTTACAAGATTTGCATATTATGTTTGATAATCTATGCAATTTAAAATGTAGAATGTGTGCAAGTTCAAACAGTCATTTATGGCACGTAGAAGAAAAAGAGTTATACGGAGAGGCATTTTCTTCTAGCAAATATTTTCAAAATACATTTTATAAAGAAGTAAATTTAAAAAACATTAAAGAAATTAATCTTACAGGCGGGGAACCACTTTATAGTCCTCATTTTATTCCTTTCTTAAAAAAATTAAAAGAAGATGCAGATACAAGCCAAATTTATATTGATTTTTTTACTAATGGAACAATACAGCCCACTGAAGAAATTCTTAGTATATTAAAAGAGTTTAAAAAAGTAACAATTACTATTAGCATAGATGCAATAGGAAAATTAAACGACTTTATTAGAAAAAACAGTAATTTTGATGAAATAAAAAATAATTTAGATTTTTATTATAGATTATTGTCAGATAAAATTTCAGTAAATGTTTTGACTACAGTTGGAATTTACAATGCTATCTATGTCGAAGATATTAAAAACTATTTTAGTTTAAATTATCCAAAGTTTAATTGGGGTTACGATGTAATACAGTATCCAGAATATTTAAGTATAAGACACATGCCAACTAACTTAAAAGATATCTACAAAGAGTATATCAAGGAAGAACCGTTGATATCTTATATGTACGACAGTGGCAAAGATTTATTTAAACATTTTTTATATTCTCATTATAAACTTAATAAAATAAGAAATGAAGATTTTACTGAGAACAACATTTTGTTAAATTATATTAAAAATAATAATACTGACATTTACGAAGAAGAAACCAAAAAGTATTACAAAAATATGATTAACGAAATTCGTGGATCAAGAGATTAATTTGTATATTTTTTTAAAACATATTCTGGTGTTTTTAAAAAACTAGTGTCTTTGTCAGAACACATGTCGCATTCTCCTATTTCGCAGTATTTTGTTTCATCAAAAAAATCAATTTCGTCGTTGTTATAATTTTCTAAATTTATAGGTTTATAATTTAAATATTTTTGCCAATCTGGGTCGTTTAATAAATTATGATGATTTAAAAATCTATTTAATGTACCCAAAGAAGAACACTTGTATAATTTTTTATCAATCAAAAAACTACACATATCACTGGTGCAGCCGTTTTGATAAGATTCGGCAGGATTGTTTGTTTTAAAGGGTTTAGGAATATTATCAATTAATTGATAATTTTGTTTAAATGTGCTTTGCTCTCTGTAATGAACAAACGTTTTATTATAAAATACCTGTTCAGTATCTTCAATGTAATCATAAAAGTTTTGTCTTTTGTCTAACCACTCTTGATACAAGATATCGTTTTTTTTATTTTCTATATCGAATAGATTTTTATAAAAATCGGACACATTTCCACTGGGCAAATTCACAGCATCTGCTAAAAGTTTAAAATTTTGTTTAACTTTATTTGAAAGTGTTTTATCTTCAAATCCTGAAAAATGGTCACATACAAAAACACTAACATCAAACTGTTTTATTAACGCAACTAGTTCATTGAGTTTTTTATCAATAAGTGTTCCATTGGTTGGTAGTAAAAGTACAGCATCTGGATCTATGCTTTTTATAAATTTAAATATTTCTGTAATTCGATCTAAATACAGTAACGGTTCACCACCTGAAGTACCATAATAGATTATATCAAATTTTTCTTTGACTAATTTAATGCCTGTTAATATGTCATCCAATGTTGGATCATAGTTTTTTGTTTGCAACACATGGCTTCTTGCATCACAATGATTGCAGGCTAAGTTACAATAAGCACCGCAGTAAATATCTAAAAATCTCAGGTATGGTTGACTCATTGTAATATTTAGTAGTATCACAATTGAGTAACTATGTTTTTGTTTGCAGTAAATATTAGAAATAATACCACAGGAGATAAAATGAAAGTATCAAAAATTCCCGGTTTAGGTTCATATGGACATTATATTGACGACTTAGACTTTGATAATATCACAGATGAAGAATGGGCAGAAATTGGAAAATTTCATTTAACTGATTTAGTAACTATTCTAAGAAACGTTAAAATTACTAAAGATCAGTACTATAACAGAATTCGGCAATGGGGTCCTTTTATCGGTGCAACAATGTCTCGCAAGCACTTTCAAAAAAAATACGGTCAAGATTTTGATGGTAGAATTCAAGAACATTACAAAAAATTTAATGTATCATCAGAAGACGAACGTTATATTAAAATGAAACAGTTTTATATTGAACATACTGAACATGGTAATACATTAACACGAGTTTGTGGCAAAAGAGATGAATACGGTAACCCAATGGGCAACTTTTCATCTGGCGAGTTATATTGGCACAGTAACGAATCGTCTGTAATTAACTTTACTCCCGGAGTTGCATTGATGGGCGGAGAGTATATGGTAGGTAGTTCTACAGGATTTCTACAAACTGCTGATTATTATCAGTCAATCTCTGAAAGTTTTAGAAGCGAACTTAACGAAATGATTTTAGTTCACGCATACATTCCTGGAGGGATTAATGAACTCGAAAAAGATGATCCAAGTTTTGGAGAAAACATAAGAAAAGAATTTGCACCAGTTGACGGGGCTGAAGTACCCTTGGTAATTACAAGTCCGGGCGGAATCAAAGGACTGCATTATACACTTAATTCTGTTGTTGGAATTAAAGGTATGAGTAAATATGATAGCGATAAAGTTTTTGCAGAAATTGACCGAGAATTGTTAACTGAAAAATATATTTACGATCACATGTACTTACAAGACAATGAGATTTGTTTATTTGATAATTCGATAACATTACATAGAAGAAAGCATCCTGGAAATCCGAACAGACTTGCATTTAGATTGCAATATTATCCTGATAGTTTAATAAAACAATCGTGGCATCCATATCATCAACAGCATTTTTACAACTATCATCAAGATGAAATGCTAGAGTTGATGAATATCCTAGAGTTAGATTTAAAATTTCCATAATTTTAAAATGTCTGATATAAAAACAAAGTTAATCAACATCGAATGGTTATTTGTTGATCAAGATCATTACGATTTGATAATGATCGAAATTGATCAAGCAGTGCGAGAAAAATGCAACGTAATTATTTTTCTTGCACTGATGGACGGATTTGTGGCGTGGGATCCTAAATATTGGATCCCACTGATTGACAAACTCGACAATGCTTGTAAAAAATTAGGTATACAAGAGATAATTTTTATATCTGGTGCTGGAAAAACATATGAGTATGGTTTAAAACACACACACTACTTTTATGACTGGAATATGAGTGTTGTAAAAAATGCATACAAAGATTATGATAATCAAATCAAAGATTATAATAACGATGCTGACAAGTTTTTATTTTTAACAGGTCGTTCTGCTCGTCCAAATCGTATTGGACTAATGAGTAAATTTTACGACGAAAATATGTTAAAAAATAGCACTTGGTCATTTTTTCCTCCTTGGAACGAAATAGATAACAAATGGTGCCGAAACTATTTGTCAAAATATACAGATAAAGAATATAACGAGTTTTTAAAAAACTGTAATAGATCTTTAGATAGCGATAACGAATACAACTCTTGTAAAAGTTTTTTAGGAGTTTACGAAGGCGACAACTGGCACGATATTGTAAAAGAACCCTACATACACAATCCGTCATTTATAGATTTGCATCACTATAACGATGTAAAGTTAACAGTAATAAGTGAAGGGCCGATATACTGGGAATGGAGTAACGACCGGTATTATCTTACTGATAAAACTTATAGAGAATTATTAATGAAGAAGCCAGTAATTTTATCGGGCTATGTAGAACAATACAAAGAATTGAAAAATCTAGGATTTAAGACATTTGACGAGAATTTCTTAATCAAAGAGTACGGTTTAATCGAAGATGAAGAACAGCGTCTTGAAGCAATAGTACAAAATGTAAAATATTTTTTAAACAACAGCGATTATCAAAAAGTCAAACAAGACGTTGACTTTAATACAAAGTTATTGTATTATTATTTTAAAAAGCAAGATGAATTTTTAAAGTATTTAGAAACAAAGTACAATGCTAGTAAAGAAGAAATTGAGTTTTTCTTTAATCGTAAAGGTCTTGAGCACCTAATAAGAAAACCCTAATGTTTTATCAAAAAATTACTCAACTCGAACTTGAACTTACAACAAGATGCAACGCATCTTGTCCTCAGTGTGTACGTAATTTTTACGGTGGAAAAACATGGCCAACATTGCCCATGGTCGACATTGACTTGGAATTAATTAAAACAAAAATACCAGATTCAATTTTAAAAGACTTGATAGAAATTCGTATTTGCGGAACTTATGGTGATCCCTGTATCTATCAAGATTTGATAGAGTTAGTCAAATATTTAAATTCAAAAACTTCTGCACAACTTACTATTAATACAAACGGTAGTTTACGTACAACAAAATGGTGGAAAGATCTTGCTAACGTTTTAAAAAAAGATGATAGAGTTATTTTCGGAATAGATGGTTTAGATGACACAAACCATTTGTATAGAGTTAACACAAACTTTAAAAAAATAATCAATAATGCAAAAGCATTTATATCTGCTGGCGGATCAGCAATATGGAGTTACATTGTTTTTAAACACAACGAACATCAAGTAGATGCTGCAAGACAATTAAGCAACAAACTCGGATTTGATGGGTTTTCTTGTAAGTTGACAACTAGATTTATCGATAAACAACATAATCTAGTTGATAAAACTCCAGTGTTTGACAAAAATAATAATCTTAATAGATATTTAGAAATGCCTGATGAAAAGAAATATCTAAACAATGGCTATAATAACTACGAAAAAATTATAAAAGAGTTCGGATCTTATGAAAACTATTTGCAAAAATCTAAAATATTTTGTACTGCACAACACAGTAATTTAATTTATATTTCAGCCGAAGGGTACGTTTTGCCTTGCGGATGGCTTGCTGATAGATTTTATGGGTTTGAAACCGAAAAGCACAAAGATAGAAAAAAATTATTTGAGTTGATTGACCTAAACGGCGGTCTAAACACTATTAGTTTGCATCATTTTTCATTGGACGAAATTGCAAACAGTAAAGTGTTTCACGCTATACAACAAAACTGGATTAGCGAAAATAGAATAGAGCGTTGTGCAAATCAATGTAGTAAATACGGTATGCTTAAACAAAATGCTACAAAAGAATTACAACCTTATGTAAAAGGAAATGTATAAATGCACAATATTTTTAAAAATTCTTATGCTATACAAGATCCTGAAATAGTAGACTTTATAAAACACATTGATTTTTCAGAAGCATTATGGGATAATAGTGTTACTAAAAATTTTTGTAATGCTTACAAAAATTGGATTTTAAGTTCTGCCGACAATAATTTTATAGGTTTAAATAACTTCACATATGCAATTTATAGCAACGGTGCGTCTCAAGCGTTTGATATGTTTTATATTAAAAATAAAAATAGACGTTTTAGATGTTTTAAGGGCGAATATGTTTATCACAAACTAGCCTGGAGAAATAATTGGAACGACTGGACATTTATAGAGGATTCACCTTTAGAATTTAATGATGCAGTAGTAATTAGTTTACCGTTTAGTGACACCGGAAACAAGCATGTTGAGATGGACAGTGTTTTAGAGATATGCGATCGATTACAGATTCCAGTGTTAATTGATTGTATATATTTTGGAATTTGTAATAATATAAATTTTGATTTATCTTTTAATTGTATTACTGATGTTGTTTTTAGTTTAAGTAAAACATTTCCTGTTGCAAATGCAAGAATTGGAATAAGATTTACAAAAACAGATGACGACGACCTTATGTTTGTATATGATAAGATGAATTACAATAACAGACTTGGTTCTCACTTAGGATTAAATCTTTTACAAAACTTTTCACCAGATTTTGTATACAATAAATATAAAAGTAAACAACTCGAGTGTTGTAGTGTTTTAAATATTACGCCAAGTAATACAGTTTTATTTGGCGTAGACAACTTTAAAAAATACAATCAATATAACAGAGGCACTAATACCAATAGACTAAGTCTTCAAGACTTGCTAATTTTAAACAATTTACAAATGAAAGAGATATTATATGCCAATTCAAACAAACAATGATTGGGATCCTTTAGAAGAGATTGTAGTTGGTATAGCCGATCATGCAATGCTTCCAACTCTTGATAAAAGTACTCATAGTTTTTCTTATGCAGCAAACACATATGACGAAATTAAACATCTTAACGGAATTTTACACAATCAACAAGTCATTGACGAAGCAAATGAAGACTTAGATGGATTGTCAGATACTTTAAAAAGTTTAGGTGTTAATGTATTAAGACCTGATGTAATTGATCATAGACAAAAATTTAGTACGCCCGATTGGGAAACTACAGGGTGGCATACTTATTGTCCCAGAGACTTGTTGTTACCTTTGGACAACATGATTATCGAGTGTCCTAGTCCTATGCGGTCTCGATACTTTGAAACTCGTGCATATTACAATCATTTATATAAATGGATGAAGGAAGGTTCGCAATGGATCTGTGCTCCAAAGCCGATACTATTAGATGAAAGTTATCAACTAGATGATATAAAAGAAGCAACCTTACTAAATCACGAAATTGTATTTGATGCACCAAATATCGTTAGATTAGGAAGAGATTTACTTTGCCAAGTAAGCAACAGTGGAAATCAACTTGGGTTTGAATGGCTAAAAACTATTCTCGAACCAAAAGGATACAGATTTCATATTGCAGAAAAGTATTATAGTTTTTCGCATTTTGACAGCACAGTAATTCCTCTTCGTCCTGGATTGGTTTTGTTCAACGGTGACAGATTAAATGAAGACTGGTACCCGCCTATTTTTAAAAGTTGGGATAAGATTTTTTGGCCTGGCGAAAAAATTGGTAAAATACCTACAAATTTATCAAACGGTATCTCACCGTGCTCACCTTATATTGGACTAAACTTGTTAAGTGTAAATCCTGAACTCATTATTGTAGATGAAAATCAACAAGAACTGATGAAAGAATTAGACAAAACATGGGGAATTGAAAGTATTGGTTTGCCAATGAGACAAGCAAGAACATTAAGCGGTGGCTTTCATTGTGTTACATTAGATACAAAACGTAAAGGAACACTAGAGGACTATTTTTAATGAAAAGTGTGTATTTGTTTCAAGTAAATTATCAAATGGGTTACGGAAACTTTTCTAGTCAAAGTTTACCATATAGTATTGCTGCGGTCTGGTCATATGCAGAACAGTTTGATATAGTAAAACAAAACTTTGATGTAAAGGATTGTTTTTTTAAACGTGAACCTGTTGATTTGGTTATCACTAAAATACATGATCCAGAAATTTGTCTCTTTAGTAACTATATTTGGAACGAACAATACAATTTTCAATTGGCAAAAAAAATAAAAGATAAATGGCCAAACTGTTTAATTGTGTTTGGCGGCCCGCAGGTTGGCGAAAAAGCAGGACACAAACTTTTACAAAAAAAGTTTATAGATAGTATTATAATTAACGAAGGCGAAAAGTCTTTGTATTCGTTATTAACTGACTACATTACTACTGGAATAGTTAAAGAAACATATCAATTGCATCAACGTGTTGATGTTGAAGAAATGCCAAGTCCTTATATAAACAGCAACATTTTAAACAAGTTAGTCCAAGAAAATAAAAATGTAAAATTTTCAACAACCATAGAAACAAATAGAGGCTGTCCTTTTGCTTGTACATTCTGTGACTGGGGTAGTCTAACTCAAAGTAAAATTAAAAAATTTAATTTAGAAAAAGTATTTGCTGAGTTAGATTGGGTTGCAAAAAATAAAATAGAATACATTTATATTGCTGATGCTAACTTTGGTGTTTTTTATGAACGTGACAAACTTATTGTAGAATATCTAGCCAAGTTAAAAACAGAAACAGGCTATCCTCACGGAGTTACTGCTACTTGGTATAAAAACAGTGCTGAAAAAACTATTGAATTAGTTAAAATACTGCACAGTGTAGGACTTAATAGAGGTCTTACATTAAGTGTTCAAAGTATGAATGACGATACGTTAACAAACATTAAACGTAAAAATATGGAAATATCTCAGTTATCACAGATGTACAAAGAATGTGACAAACAAGGTGTGACATATTATACAGAGTTTATTTTGGGTATGCCATACGAAACTAAACAAAGTTGGAGAGAAGGTCTTTGCGAAGCCATACAAGCAGGATGTCATTATTTCTTAGATGTGTTTCCCTTAGAAATACTTAAAAACAGTGAGATGGCCACTGAAGTACTTGATCACGAAATGGCAGTGGAAACATATTACACAGTGTTTAATGGTCAGTTGACTAACATTCCAGAAATTCACAACTACGTAATTGCAACAAAATACATGAACAAATCGGATTACATTGATTCTTGGTTGTGGTATTGGTTAATAATGAACTTTCATAATTATAACTGGACGCAAGTATTGGCTAAATTTGCAAACAAACATCTTGGTATTGATTATATTGACTTTTATGAAAACTTTTTTAATAATTGTATTTTAAAAGAAGATTTTTTTCTATCACTGTATAATAAACAAAAAACCGATTTAGAAGAATTCTTTTGGAATAAAAAAATTACAGACGTTTTTGTTAATGACAATGTTACAGTTAATTACACTCAAATTGAATGGCATAAAAATAGAAACACGGTTCAAACTAAAATTGAACAGTGGGCTAAAAAATACTTTTCTACAGTTGACAACAATTTGTTAAACGACCTACTCAATTTTAATAAATCATACACAACAGACATTTCACGAAAACATGCTATAAGTGGTGAGTTTAATTATAATTTAAACGAGTTTTGTAATTTTAACGACAAGTTAATACAAAATAAAACAACATATAGATTTGATATATCTATACCTTGGGACACAGATATAGACTTTAAAGAAAAATTGTTCTATAAAAACAGAAGTGGTTTTAGTGTAGCAAAAATAACAAAGTTATGAATACAGCGGAATAAATTTTGTTATTCCGTTGACATTTACTTCCAACCAACTGTCTGGGTTTGATGTATTAGCAGGAGATTTAGAAGTTTCTCCTACAACAGTAACATCTTTAATTACACTTTTTAAATGCCCATCTGAATTTATAGACAATGCTTCGGTTAATTCGCCTGCATTGTTAGAAACTTTTATTGAAAAATGACCCGGTACCTTTCCTGACGAAACAATTGCATTGCTAGAAACAGACGTTTCGATTAAAGCAACTGGTACACACGAAATACTATAATTAGTGCCACTTTGAGCACCAAATATAATACTTTGTATTCCGTCTCCGGGTTGTACAGGCTCTGGGTTAGAAATAGATCCTCTAGTTTTAATAAGAGCAAGAGTTCCTGGGAGATTACTGTCTTTTGACACACAAATAGTCAACGGGCCGTAATCGTCGTTGATGTCTTTGTCTGAAACAAATAATGCAGTACCGCTACTTCCAACATCTTTATCACCTACTTGAAAGTTATTAAATCTTTGAATATCCGATACAACGTTTCCGAAAAAATTTCCATAAAACGTATTAGTTTGATAATCGTAACTAATTCCGTTGGTTTCGGATAACAAGTTTGCTTTAATAATCTGTATATCAGTATCTAAAATAACTTCACCGAGATTGTTATAAACATTTCCTGCAAACGTTCCTACAAACTCGCCGACGATAGAATCAGTTACTACAATATCTTCAGCATTGATTTTTTTAACAACTAGTTCGTTTAACTCTGCAGAGTTAGTAAAAGAATCGTACATAAGATTCCCATTTGCATTATAAACATTGCCTTTGACATTTCCGTAGATGAGGTTATTTACTTCGAGATCATCTAACCGTAAACTGTTGCTATTTGAATCATAAACAGTATCGCCTGCGTGATCAACAATATTGCCTAAAAAATTACCAATGAATATTTTGTTTTCCGAATCAAGTACCATGGTTCCGTTTTCGTCAGCAACATTTCCAAAAAATATTCTTTGATTTTTATCAACAATTATATTTCCAAATTCGTCAACTACGTTTCCAACAACATTACCATGGAATAATTTTTCATTCTTGTCGACAACCAAATTTCCAATATCATCAACAATATTTCCAAGAACATTACCGTAGAATATTTGTTGTGAGTTGTCGATGACTATATTTCCTGAGTCGTCAAGAACATTACCGGTAACATTACCGTAGAATGTTTTTTCTGAAATATTAAGAACTACATTTCCTAAGTCGTCGATTACATTTCCAACAAAATTTCCGTGGAAAGTTTTGTTTTCGTAGTCAACTATGATGTAATCGTCAACATCGACTATGTTGGCTTTGATAATACCTCTAAAGCTATCTACTATAAGAGTACTGTCCATACCTTCAATATTAATTCTATATGACGCACCATCGTAAAGTTCCATGTTTCTCTCCTAGACACTTTATTTATTTGATATTTGACATCAATAGTTTTTTATGTTACTATATACAATATGTTTGATATATTCTATGTACAGTCTTCTGATAATCTTTCGAATTGGAAAAAACTAAAATCTAGATTTCCTATAGCCAAGCGTGTAACAAGTTTTGCAGATGCTAAAGAATTAGCATTAACAAAATTTTTTTGGATAGTGTGGGATGACTTAGTTATTTCGGAACAATTTAATTTTGACTACATTCCAGATCAGTGGAGCGAAAATTATGTCCATGTATTTAAAAATGCCGAACATCGTGATGGAATAATTCTAGTCTCAAAGAATGTTAGTATTACCAACAACGAAATTAAACATAGATTTTTTATCAAGAAAAAAGAAATAGATTTACAAGCGTCTAGTCCTAAAAACTTTGACTATTATGAAGTTGAAACATACAGTGATTACTTAACTGCATTAGAAAAATCCACTACAGAACTGTTTTGGGTCAGTTCTCCTAACATACTAGTAGACAACAACTTAATCCACAATTTTTATATATCGCATCACGAACAAATCGATCGCAAACAAAATCATGCGTTTGTACATTTAGTTGATGATGTAAAATACTATAATGGGTTATTTTTGTGCAGCAAATATGCCCCACTTACGCAAAAAGAAGTTGACTATAGACATGTAGTTAATAGAAAAGAATGGGATATTGTAGGAAGTGGTCCTATAAAGTACGATATTTTTAATGTTAAAAATTATGATGATTATCTAACAGCATTAAATACTTCGCATACTGAAATGTTTTGGATCGTACCAGACTATGTAAATCCAACAGAAAGATTCAAGTACGATACGTATTTTACACACGATCAAGAATTCGAACGCAAGATAAATCATACATTTTTAAACGGAAAATATCATGACGGTATTTTACTGTGCAGTAAATATGCAAAATTTAGCAAACGAGAGTTTGATTATAAGTTTATTGCAAATAAAAAAGAAATCAACATTATTATATCAACACCTAAGCCTTATGATATTGTGTTTATCAGTTATCAAGAACCTAGTGCTGATGAATACTACCGGTATCTAGCGAATAGATTTCCACATGCAAAACGAGTTCACGGTGTAAAAGGAATTCATCAAGCACATATCGAGGCAGCAAAACTATGCGATACTGATATGTTTTGGATTGTGGACGGAGATGCTTTGATTGACTCGAATTTTAAATTCGACTATCAAGTTGCAAGATGGGACCGCGACACAGTGCATGTATGGAGGTCGGTTAACCCTATCAATGACCTAGTATACGGATACGGTGGTGTAAAACTGTTTCCAACAGAATTGACTTTAAATATGGATACAAGCAAGCCCGACATGACAACCAGTATTAGCAGTAAGTTTAAAGCAGTACAGGAAATATCAAATGTTACCGGTTTTAATACAGATTCATTTAATACTTGGAAAAGTGCATTTAGAGAATGTGTTAAACTAAGTAGTAGAGTTATTGATCGTCAAAAGGACGACGAAACACAGACTAGATTACAGACGTGGTGTACAAAAGGTGCAGATCGTCCATTTGGCAAATATGCAATTGATGGTGCTAAGTTGGGTGCAGTATTTGGTGCAAGAAATAAAGGCAATCTCGAAATGTTAAAAAATATCAACGATTTTGATTGGTTAAAGGAACAGTTTGATGCTAGAAATATATGAATTACTAGATAGATTTGAATTACTGTATCCATATAATACAAAACTATCTGACTTACGTAGATCTTATATCGATCGTGATTTAACCAGTATTTTTAGATTATTGCCTAATACAGTATCTGGTGATATCGACGATTTACGAAAAGCAGTGTTAGAAAAAAATCTACACAGTATCTTTAGACTTGTTGATGACGAAGATTTACGTAAATTAGTTATCGAAGACAATGTATGGAAACTATGGCCTATTCTTGAAAGATATGTTGATACACAGTTTGTTGCTGCATTTAAAAACTTTTTTGTTAACAATATAAAAATTGACCCCGATTGTTTTAGTAGAGGACAACTTCAAAGTAAATTATGGTTAGTTGAACAACTAAAAAAGTGTGACGTAGATTTAGGCACAGTATTTTTATGTGCAGGTTGGTATGGAACACTAGCAGTGATGCTATTTGAAAGCGGTATAAAAGTTGAAAAAATTCGTAGTTTTGACATAGATACTACAACTGTTGATATAGCAGAAACATTTAACAAGCCGTGGTTCACAGATCAATGGTGTTATAAAGCCTTAATAAATAATATTCACGATATTGATTACAAAGAGCATACATGGCAATATTGGAGTAACACTAATAATAGAATGAGTTATCCTATAACTGATACGCCAAATACTATCATTAATACTAGTTGTGAACATATAGAAAATTATGCAGAATGGTATAATAAAATACCTCTAGGAAAACTAGTTGTGTTACAAGGAAATAATTATTTTGAAATCTTAGAACACGTTAATTGTTCAAGTAATCTCCAAGAATTTAGTAATAAATCTCCTATGACAAAAACACTCTACGAAGGCGAATTAGAATTGCCTAAATATAAAAGGTTTATGAAAATTGGATTTAGATAAGTTAAGTTTACGAGAACTGCAAACAGAGTGTGCAAGAGCACTAAGTACAATGCAAGCAACAAATAACAATATAACTCAATTTAATAAAGTAGCACATCACGATAGTCAACGTTGGTATCGAGCAGTTATAACTTGGTATGTCGAACAATATGGCGATTTACCTAGTAAAACAGGACCTGGGAAGGACGTAACGTTAATACACGATGTATGAATATAAAGATATAAGAACAATACACTTAGAAGTCACACAGAATTGTCAAGCAAGTTGTCCTATGTGCGATCGTAATCAAAACGGTGGCGCATTAAATCCTCACATTAATTTAGATGAACTTACAATTGGTGATGTCAAACGTATATTTACACCCGAGTTTATTGCACAGTTAAATACTATGTATATGTGCGGCAATCTAGGAGATCCTATTGTTGCTCGAGATACTTTAGAAATCTTTACATATTTTAGAGAACACAATCCTAATATGTGGTTGAGCATGAATACCAATGCTGGTGCAAAAACTCCTGCATGGTGGCATGCACTTGCTAAAACTCTAGGAACAAATGGTGCAGTTATATTCAGTGTTGACGGATTAAAAGATACAAATCATATATATCGTCAGGGAGTAAACTGGGACAATGTTTATCGTAGTATGAAAGCATTTATCGCTGCCGGCGGCAGAGCTCGTTGGGACTTCCTTATATTTGAGCACAATCAGCACCAAGTAGATGAGGCAAAAGAACTTTCGCAAACAATGGGGTTTGAAAAGTTTGTTGCTAAAAAAACTGGAAGATTTATAAGTGCTAACAGCGAAAAGAAAGAAACCCATCAAGCAGTAGATCGCAAAGGCAATCAAACAACAGAACTTAAAAAGCCTGAAGAAAAATATGTTAACAGTGCTTTGAAAAAGCAAACAATGTTAGAAATAAAATACGGTAGCATGGATAATTACTATGAACAAACTCCTATTCGTTGTAAAGTTAAAGACGAAGGTAGTTTGTTTATTACTGCCGAAGGATTAGCCTTGCCTTGCTGTTGGACTGCCGGGCGTATGTACAAGTGGTGGAACAAAGATCCTAAACAAGAACAGATATGGAAATTTATAGAGTTTGCAGGTGGCAAGGATGCTATCAATGCTAAAATTCATGGGTTAGAACGTGTATTTAAAACAGAGATATTCACTCTTATAGAAGATTCGTGGCAAGAAACTAGTTATGAATCGGGCAGACTTAAAGTATGTGCAATGAAATGTGGAATCGAGTTTGACCCATTTGCAGAACAATTTAAATAAGAGATGATTGATGACAAAATATTATGAGTATAATGATATAAATTTTATTGATATCGAAATAACAAATTTTTGTAATGCATCTTGCGGAGCATGTGACAGAAATGTCGATGGCGGTGAAGTACGACAAAATCTTAAATTAATTCATATGACTGATGATACATGGAATTCATTGATTTCTACTGTCAATTTACATAACATTAAAAAAATAACACTCGACGGTAATGTCGGCGATGCTAGTATGCATCCGAATTTAATTAACATGCTCAACAAACTTGCAGACGTTAAGCCGGACATGTTTTTAAAAGTAGCAACAAACGGCGGTGCAAGAAATATACAATTTTGGAAAGAACTTTCTACAGTTTTAAAAAGATTTGATGATCATCAAGTAACATTTGCAATCGATGGACTAAAGGATACAAATCATATTTATAGAAGAAATGTAAATTGGGAAAAACTTATAGAAAATGTAACCGCTTTTAACGAAGATCCTCAGAGTATATCTGCTTGGAGATGCATTATATTTGGTCATAACAAACACCAAATAAATGATATGTTAAACTTAGCGCAAAAATTAGGATTTTCATCATTTAGAACAGAACGAAATAGAGTAACACCGATAACTCTTCAATCATACAAAAAGCTCCCTGGCGGAATTATTACATCTCCAACCCGTGATGAATTTATAAAAAGATATAAACTATACAAGCAATTTAAAAACATTTATAATAGAACAGAGATTGATGAAATATATGATAAAACATATAATTGTCCTTTTGGACAACAAAGATTAGTATCTATGGATGTTGTTGGAAATATATGGCCATGCTGCCACATATATAGTAATTATCTTAATCGATATGCGGCATTTCCATGGGACATATGGAACGATAAAAACAATATAAACACTAAAGACTTAAAACAAATTTTACAGTTTATACAACAAACGCTCTACAAAGATTGGAAAAAGAATGAAAATGCAATTTGCAATACATGCTCAAGTAGAACAAATTCTGCTATTAGATATAATTAAGAATTATGATAAATCTTTACAAGTTTGAAACAATAAAAAAGATTGAAATTGACTGTACTTCTTTCTGCAATGCATTTTGCGGTGCTTGTGATAGAAATATAAATGGTGGAAAAACTGTAAATAATTTAAATTTAACAAATTTATCTTTAGAAACTTGGCATAAATTAATCACCAAAGAAAATTTACAATTTGTTAACGAAATAATTTTTAATGGAAATTTTGGTGATTTTAGTATGCATCCAAAATTTATAGAAATGCTAGAACATTTAGTTGATACTAAAAAAGATATCTATGTTAACTTACATACAAATGGAGGTGCAAGAGACAATTCTTTTTGGACTAACTTGGCAATTGTTTTACAAAAATTTTCCAAACACGATGTTAAGTTTGGCATAGATGGATTAGAAGATACTCATGATCTATATCGTAGGGGAATTGATTGGAAAAAGCGGATTGAAAATTTAAAAACATTTAATAAACACGGCGGCAATAGTATATGGAAATGTATTGTGTTTGATTATAACATTGATCAATTAGATACTATTAGTAGTTTTGCAAACAGTATAGGATGCATGGCTTTTCAAACAAACCGTAATAGATCGATTCCGCTTGACATGGACGAATATAAAAGTTTTCCTAAGATGACACTAACTTCCCCTACTCTAAACGAATTTAATGAAAATTATAAAAGAAAAGATGTATTTAAGAAACAAGTCAATACACCAACTACTGATGCAGAATTTGTAATTACAGAAAAAATACCATGTCCTTATGCATCAGAAGGAATGATACAAGTTGATCCATGGGGAAATCTGTGGCCTTGTTGCTATATAAGTGGCAGACAAGTAGATAAAAAAACTAATTTTAACTATACTAAATATATTGGAAAAAACAATATATTAACATCGAGTCTTAAAGAGATACTAGATTTCTTCAAAGACGATTTATATAATTCTTGGAGCAAACAGTCGATTGACTTGTGTAATAATTGTTCAGGAATTAAAAAACCAACACCGGTATATTAATAATGAACACATATTGTAATTTAGTAAACACTGGGCTTTATGTTTCTACAAGAGGAGAAGTAGGGCACTGTTGTATACAAAAAAACAGGCACGATTTAAAATGGAACAACGATAGCGACGTAAATAAATTTTACAAAGAAGATCCGCGTTTATCAGAAATAAGACAAGATTTAAATCATCAAAATATAAGAAATTTAGCATGTCAACAATGCTGGAATGCTGAGAATTCTGGTATTATAAGCAAAAGGCAACGAATAAACAACGGCGAGATAATAAAAGAGCCCGAGTTACAGCACTTGGATTTAAGACTTAGTAACAAATGTAATTTACAATGTCGAATGTGTTCTGCGTCTGAAAGTAGTCAAATTGAAAAACTGGCATACGAATTAAAGGATCCTATATTGCTAAATTTTTCAAAAACTCGTTTACAAGACCATCATAACTTATCGAGTTTTTTAAATAGCTTTTTAAATGTTAAAACACTTAAAACAATCCGTTTTGCAGGCGGCGAACCTTTTATAATGGAAGAAGTTGACGAATTTTTGTCAAGATTAATTGAAAATGATATGACACATCTTGAAATTGAATTTATAACTAATTGTACAAGTGCAAGAACAAAAGTAATCAACAAGTTAGAAAAATTTAAAAGAGTGGTGTTGGGTTGCAGTATAGATGGAATAGCCGATGAATTTGAGTATCAACGATATCCTGCAAAGTGGTCATCAGTTGAAAAAAACTTTATAAAATTTTATAATAGTAATCTTCATGTGAACATAACCCCGTGTGTTAGTTTTCTTACATATTTAACTTTAGATAAATTTTTTAATTGGGCTAATCAATTTCCTAAATCAAAGGTTTTTTATAACGAAGTTGACAAACCGTTTATGGATTTTAGATTAATTCCGATTGAGCATAGACAAGACTTTATAAGTAGATTTAAAAATATAAAATTTAAAAATGCACAAAGCAATTGGCTACAGTTTCAAGAAACTTTGATGTACGAAGAAAAAACTTTGTCTAAAGAAGATAAACAACTTTTAAAACATTATATTGGTATTTGGGATTATCGAACAAACAAACAATTTCTAGAATCATATACATGGGCAGAAAACTTAATAAATGAGTAAACTTTATAAGATAGAAACAGTAAACAATATTTTAGTAGTAGACTGGATATTGTCTAATGTATGTAATTACAAGTGCAGTTATTGCGGCCCCGACAGCAACGGCGGCGATCAATATTGGCCAGATATAGAAAATTGCGAAATAGCAATAAAAAAAATAACAGAACAGAGTAAGCACGATCATAGAATTTATACTATATTAGGAGGAGAGCCTACGGTTTGGAAAAATTTTACTAAATTAGCACAACTAATAAAAGAAAATGATCCAAATAGCATGGTAAACATTTTAACAAATGGATCAAGGACTATGAATTGGTGGAATAAAACAAAACCTTTTCTAGATAAAGTATCGATAAGTTTTCATCATGAAAATGCAAATGTTGATCATATTATTGACGTAGTTAATAATATAAAAACTGATTGCCAAACAAATATTCAAATATTAATGGATATAAATTATTTTGATAAATGTGTTAAAATTTTTGAAACATTTAGAGATAACACAGACGTTCCGATTCAAATAAAAAAATTACAAATCGAGTTTGGAAAACATCAGTGGATGCTGTATACAGAAGATCAAAAAAAACTAATGATGGAATTGCACTTACAAACCTCCGGAAGACCAGCATCAAAAAGAAACAAAACCAGCCTAGGAATTAATTGTTTCTATGACGATGGTACTGTGATAAGACAGGGTAATCACGAATTAATACAAAAAGGCTTAAATAATTTTTATAATTGGAAATGTAACATTGGTCAGGATTTGCTTGTTATAAAGCCTAACGGAAACATAATACCGGCAAATGCTTGCAATAATAATATAATACTAGGAAATATAAAAAATGATCCGGAAAGTATTAAATTACTTACAGAAAGTGTTATTTGCAAATACAAAGAATGCACTTGTGGTAGTGACATTGAGATTACTAAAATAGCACACTGATTCAATAATAAAAAACAAAAATAACCGAGTAATAAATATTGCATGACTGATAAATTACCATCTGAAACATTCTGTATATTGCCGTGGGTTCACCTAAGCACTAGACCTGACGGATCTATGAGAGTGTGCTGTACAGCAAATGCAAGCAGTGTAGGTGCAACAAATGATAAAGAATACGGCGGCCAGGTTGGAATTTTACGAACTGAAGATGGAAAGCCTAGTAATTTAAATGTAAGTGATTTTTTATCTAGTTGGAACAGTACTTACATGAAAAATGTTCGTAAGCAAATGTTAAATGGTGAAAAACCTCCTAGTTGTCTTAAATGCTATAAAGAAGAGGCAGCAGGTCATTGTAGTAAACGTCAATGGGAAACATCTTATTGGAAACAACGTGTTGATTTAGATAAAATTTTATCTGAAACTGCGGACGACGGAAGTGTTCCGCCACAGTTGGCATACATCGATCTTAGATTTGGTACCAAATGCCAACTTGCTTGTGTAATGTGCAGTCCACACGATAGCAGTGGTTGGATTAAAGACTACAAAGCAATATTTCCTGCGGTAGAAAATGCTAGTCTTAAAGAAATTATGCAATGGGATAATAAAGGTAGCACCAACGGAAGTAGTTATAATTGGCATAAGCAAAATCCTAAATTTTGGAAACAATTTTATGAACAAATTCCAAATATGCAACAAATTTATTTTGCAGGCGGTGAAAGTCTTATTATCGAAGAACATTACGAAATTCTTGAAGAATGTATCAAACAGGGTTATGCAAAAAATCTAGAACTACGATATAATTCAAATGGAGTTGAATGGAGAGAAGATCTATTTGATTTATGGAAAGAATTTAAACTTGTACGTTTTCACTATAGCATAGACAGCATAGAACAAATGAACGATTATATTCGTTATCCTAGTAAGTGGAATAGACAAGAAGAAGTATTTCACATTTTAGACAATGAAACTAGTGATAATGTAGAAATTACTATTGCTTGTGCAGTGCAAGCACTAAATGTTTATTACTTGCCTGATTTTATACAATGGAAATTAGAAAAAGGTTTTAAAAAAATCAATATGTGGCCCTTTGGAGCAGGCGGCATAAGTCAACACTTTGTATATTGGCCTGCTCATCTAAATGTAAAAGTTTTGCCCAAATGGTTCAAAGAAGAATGCAGACGCAAATACGAGTCATGGTATCCGTGGTGGGAAGCAAATTGGGAAAAAGGAATTCCTAGTTGGCATAACGGTAATGTAAACTTTGAGCAATGGCGCAATGCCGAATATGGTATTAAAAGACTAAATGGAATACTTAGCTTCATGGAAAGTGAAGACTGGAGTCAACGACTTCCTGAAATGAAAGAATTTTTAAATCTTTGTGACAAACAAAGAAATATTAATTTTTCAAATGTATTTCCTGAAATGAAGGGCATCTTTGACAATGAACAAACGTCTTGATATATTAATATGCATTGTACCTAAAATTTTTCCAGATGCTCCAACAGTTGGTCCAGCAGTATTAAAGTCTCATATAGAATCTGCCGGATTTTCTTGCGAAGTTATAGATTTAAATATTAAATTATATAACGAATTTAAACAACACGGAGATGAAGATCAGTTTTTTGATAAAGATAGTGCATTTAGATGTCGAGATATTGAAAAAGTCGACGAAGTGTTTGGTGAAAATTATAAAAAATACAAATATGTTTTTGACGAATGGATCAACCTTTTCAAAGAAAAAAATCCTAAGTGGATAGGGTTAAGTTTATTAACAGTAATGAGTAGTGCAGTTGCAATAAAACTTAGTCAACTTATTAGAGAAAACTTACCAGAAACAAAGATAATATGGGGCGGCGCCGAAGTTACAAGAGGACGTACTAAAAAATACTTTGAACACGGACTAATTGATCATTGGATCAGCGGTGACGGCGAAGTTCCGATCATTAATTTGTTAAAGGGAGAAATAGATAACGATGGCATTGATGATAGACCTCCTTATCAATTAATCGATATAAACAGTGTACTAGTTCCAAACTATAATGACATTACTTGGAACGAATATCCATTTATTAATCAACCCGAACCAGTATATATTACCGGAAGCAGAGGGTGTGTTAAACGTTGTGATTTTTGCAATGTTTATGAAATATGGCCAAAATATGTTTTTAGAAGTGGCGAAAGTATTGCTAACGAAATTATTCAAGTTAAACAAAAGTATAACAGAACTACTTTTAAATTTACAGATAGTCTTATAAATGGTAGTATGAAAGCGTTTAGAGAAATGCTTCATATTTTAGCAGATTTTAACAATACAAGAAATACCGAAGATGAAAAAATTAGATGGCATAGTCAATGGATAGTAAGAAACTTTAGACAAAGTCCAGAAGAAGACTACTGTCTTATGAAAGAAAGTGGCTGCTATGCACTCGACGTTGGTGTTGAAAGTTTTAGTCAAGCAGTCAGGTTTGAACTAGGAAAAAAGTTTACAGATGAAGATATGTGGTGGTGCTTTGAAATGTTGCAAAAATACGAAATACACCACACACTGTTAATGTTTGTTGGTCATCCTTTTGAAACCGACATAGACCATCAAATAACTTTAGATACTATTAAAAAATTATATGAAAAAGGCTATTCCACAAAAAGAGTTAATGAAAAAAAACTTATGTATGTTAGTATGGCAAATACTATGATGTTATCTGATGATACTCCAGTATGGAATAAAGTAAAAGATGAACTTGAATATTGGTACAACGACTGGAATTGGAAATTTAGAGATAATACACTTGAAGTAAGACTCAAACGTCTTGAAGAAGCAAACGACTTTTTATCTAAATTTGCAGAGCAAGAAAAATCGTGGATGGTGCGTAAAAAAATTGAAATGATAAAGAAAAGTTTTGGATAATGCCATTTTGTAATGCGTTGACAAATCATATGTGTATTACAGTAGCAGCAAGTTGGCGGCCCTGTTGTCGGTTTAATAATTTTCCTTTGGTGGATATAAACCAAGTCGATTTTAAATCATATCAAGACAGTGATTTTTATAAATCTATTAAATCAGATATGTTTTCCGGATGGTCGTCTGGTTGTAAAAAATGCAAAGAAGAAGAAGAGCGAGGACAAACAAGTTTACGAGAAGTGTTAAATAAAACTTTATCAGGTAGTTCGGATATTGAATATGTTGAGATTAGTTTAAGTAATAACTGCAATCTTGCTTGTAAGATGTGTTCTCCTACTTACAGTACTTTTTGGAATAAATTAGTAACTGACAACCAAGTATTAAATGATTATTATACTACAACTATTCAACCAACTATTAGTGTAGAAAAAATATTTTCAACGATTGATTTGTCTAAGTTAAAAAAAATTAAATACCTAGGAGGAGAACCATTTATAACTCCAGAAATAAAAGAACTGTTTGAATTTTTAGAAATAAAAGGAATAATACAAAACATTGAATTTGAATGTAATACCAACTGTACACTTTTTCCTACAAAATGGTTACATTACTTAGATAAATTTAAAAAAGTAACAATAGAACTTAGCATCGACGGTGTTGGATTAGTTAACGATTATATTAGATACGGAAAGATGTGGAATACTATTGAAAAAAATATTATAAAGTGGTCTAAAACAGATTACGATGTAAATGTTTATAGTACTGTACAAGCATATAACTTACATGACATGAAAAATGTTAAAGAACTCGCAAATAGTCTATCTTTAAAACATTACAGTAGTTTGCTAGTAGTTCCTGAATTTTTAAGTGTACACACGTTACCGTTGGACTATTTAGAAATTATCAAAGATAATTACAATCAAAAATATTTTAAAAGTATTAAAAACAATAATAAATTTGCAGAATTGACTAAATTTACAAAGACGATAGATAACATTACTGGATTGCATTTAAAAAACGTAGTGCCATTATTGTATAATTTTATGGAGAATAACAATGAGTCGAATTGACGAACCGGGATATTATCAACTACCGATGGACCATCCTATTGCTATAGAAAATGTTCGTAGACATTCGAGCAAAGCCGCATGTATTGAAAATATGTGGGATGAAAAAGAACTTGATTGGCTTTGGAAAAATGCTTTTACAGCAGACTACAATGTTCCTAGATTAAACAAAAATGGGACAGTAATCATTGATGTTGATATGAGCAAAATATATCAGCGTTATAAAGAAAAGTTTGATGCAGCATTAGGCACAACTGCTGAAAAAACTCCAGTAATTGGCGGCAACTATTTTATTACTCCCCAGCAGTATGGGTTGCACCAAGATGCAATGCGTGAAAAAGGTTATAAAAACATGCTAGAGCATGTGCCTTTAAACCATCCTCAAAGAAAATATACCACGTGGAAAAATATTATTACACCATTATGGATAGGAACACATCTTGATACAATAGACGGCGGACAGATAGTCTTCTTCGAAGAACGTGATATAGGATGGGCTAAAGTTTACAACGGCGGTGCCGAAACTAAAAATATTGCCAGTATTTACGAAATTGTAACCGACTATAAACACCTTCAATTTTATGACAGAGATGGCAACCCTATACCGCAGTCCGACGAGCCGTTTGACAAAGATTTTTATAACAAGTATATGAATACTCCTTATCGTAGATTACAAGGTTTAAACCCTGAATCAGTATTTGATTGGACCCCGGGATCTCCGTGTATATTTGATGCTGTGCAATTACACGCAACAAACGAAGGCACCAAAGGCGGCGAACATAAAAAGACATGGAACAGTAAAATGGGTCTACTTATGATGTTTATGATCGAATTGGATGAGGATCTATTAATAGAATGGCGCAAAGAACAAGAGAAGATGTAAACATGATAATAACAAAAGCAATGGATATACCCGGAGAAACAACCGAACTTCAACATGAGTGGTATCAAAAAATTGTTAATTGGTTTTATTATAAACCTAAAATTTTAGAAATTGGATGTGCGTGGGGTAGAGGATCGTGGGCATGGTTAGATTGTATAACTGATACCAACGACGGCTCTTTAGAAATTTTAGATAATTGGGCGTACTCAAGGAGATATAGCAAAATTAAAATTTATGATGAAAATTATTATAATCACATAGGACAGATTTTTCCCGATTATAATCAAAAAGAAATATTGTTGTATAATTTAAAACAAAACAAAAATTTTAAAAAATTAAAACACATTTATACAGGCAAGTATTTAGCCGCACCAAAATCTTATGATATTGTTTATTTAGATGATGATCATAGTCAAGAAAACGTATTAAACGAATTAAATTATTTTAATGGAATTCCTGTAATATGTGGAGATGACTTTGCCCAAAGTCAACCCGGAGTTCTAAAAGCAATATGTAAATTTTATTCTAAAAATTTTAATAATTATAAATTATATACAGATCCTGATGCTAGATTTTGGGTAATGAAACGAATAGACATATGACGATATCTATAAACAACAAGTTAAGTATGTAATTGTTTTATAGATATTGCTTAATTTTCTTAGACAATAACAAAAACGACAGGATTATATTATGCTAGATCTTTCTAAAAATAAAATAAGTTACACTATAAACAAGTATAAAATTATGACAGGTAATTGTGATTTTAAAACACATCTTCTATTATTGAATTATCTAAATCCTATGTCTGTTTGGGAATTAGGAGCCGGCCGAGGGTCGTGGTGCCTTGGATTACATGAATTTTCTAATAATAACACACGTTATAATTTAGTTGAAGATTTTTCTTGGTGCAAACACGGTTACGATAAATTATTTGTTGATTATTATTGGCCAAAAAATATTAAGGATTTAGAAAGTTTTATAAAAAGTACAAACAGTAATATAAATTACAAAATATTTGATGGTGACATTTCAAATTTTAAAGAAAGTCTTAAAAATGTAGAAGTAATTAGAATTGATTGTGATTTATTAAACACACAAGACACTATAGACACAATATTAACTAATAGTTTTGATAATTTAGTTATTTTAATAGATGACATTAGACCCAATGGTGCCTTTAATAGACTGTTTGATGTACTAAGTTTTATAGAAAAAAATAAATTAAAAATAATTTTAACAGCAGACGAGACAGTAGTATTAGCTAAACCACAATTTGATGTTGACAATTTATATCAACACTGTCTTACATATAAAGAAAAATTTAAAAAGATTTCTTTTAGAAATGATTACAACATATATAATAAACAAGCAGAATATTTACAATTTAAAGATTAATCATGTCACACACATTTTGTAGCGAACCTTATAAACAAATACATTTCGATAGTAGAGGAAACTTGGGACCGTGTTGTCAATATGTAGGTATTAGACCAGAAATGACAAGTTTTAATGAATACTTAAATAGTGATTGGTTAAAAAATTTAAAAAACCAGTTAAACAACAATCATAAAACAAGTGGATGCAATTTTTGTTGGAAACAAGAAAACAATGGATCTAAAAGTATGCGTGAAAAAAGAAATGCATACTATGAAAATAAACCCAACAACGGAATAGAACATATTATGATTACTTACGGCAATCAATGCAATACTGCATGTCGTATATGCAACTCGAGTAGAAGTAGTTTAATTGAAAAACAGTATAGAGAAATGAAAGATAACGTTACTGATCAAGAACTTTTGAATTTAATAAGTAAAAAACATGTATGGAATAAAACAAAGACTTGGTATCGTAATATAAACAATGATATAATTTCAATCGCAGACACTATTCGAAAAATTGAAATCAGTGGTGGCGAACCTTTTATAAATGTTCATTTTGATAAACTTATAGATGGTTTAATTGAGTCTGGTAAAAAATTGCCAGGACTTAATATAACAACTAACGGAAGTTTTACAGAGGAACAAATTGTTAAGCTAAAAGAATTCGAGCATGTACATATAAACTTTAGTATCGACGGAGTAGGAAAAGATTTTTACGAATATTTAAGATGGCCCTTAAAATGGAATGACGTCTTATCAAAAATTGATATTCTTAAAAAGTATCCGTGGATAACTTGCGAATTTGTTATAGTTCCTCATAACTTAAACGTTTTAAATTTAAGTGAAAGTATCATTTGGTTTAAAGAATATACAAATTACGATACTAGATTTAAGATAGGATTTAGTTGGCTTAACGGAGCACCTTGGTATAGTATTGATAATACTCCGAAACGGGCAAGAGATAAGGCTATAGCAGATATAGAAAGTACTATATTTGTAGATTACACTGACGTAGAGATAGAACAGATTAACGAATTAATTTTTATTTTAAAGAACGCAAACAACCCTAAAGAATTAAATTTATTAAAATCTCATGTTGCAATGACTGATTCTTATAGAAATTGTAACACATGGGATGTTGTTGGATGGAAATTAGAAGAGATATGAATAAACCTTTTTGCTATGCACCTTGGACAACAATCCAATACAGTGGAGTATATAGTGGCGGCGGAACGTCTCCGTGTTGTGAATGGAGGGGAGAAAAATATAAAGGAAAAGTTAAAGATTACCAAGATAGTGAATATTTGGATAAAATAAAACTTGCAATGGAAACACACGATACAAGTTTTATTGCTTTTAGTTGTCAAGAATGTATTAATACTGAGTCACATGGCATCTTGTCGGCTAGAAATTTTATTGATAAAAACGTAAAAAATAATAAGTATGAAATAGGAAAAATAAACAAATTAGATTATAGGCCGGATAATTTGTGTAATTTAAAATGTAGAATGTGTAGCCCGAGTAGTAGCAGCCTCATCGAAGAAGAACGAGTTTTACATAATTTGATAAAGCCTATTGAAAAAAGAGATACCAATGACGTGTTAGACTTTGATTTATCTAGTTTAAGACATCTTGCTATATTAGGTGGCGAACCAACAGTTAACAAAAATCTCTTTCCTATTTTAGATTATTTTATAGAGACCGGTATGACAGAAACTGTTCGCTTGCAGTATACAACTAATTGTACAAGTGTTAATAACCCGTGGATGAGTCGAGTGAAACAATTTAAAGAGGTCAACATAAATTTAAGTTTAGACGGCGCTGGAAAATCTTATGAGTATATAAGAACAGGTGCAAAATGGTATAATGTTGAAAAAAACATTCATAAAATAATAAAATCTGCAAATAATTACAGTATTAACATGTGTATTCAAATGGTAAATTTTGTGCTAGTTGAAGACTGGATAGAATACTTTTTTCAGTTTGATTCTGATAAAGTACACATGAATCCTATGTTTGGAGCAGTTCCAGGAAAGGTTGACTGCATACCTGACGATATTAGAGAACAAAAAATAGAATATTTGCAATCTTTAAAACATCCTATATCGGATAAATTAGTTGATAGATTTAAAAATTACAAATTTAATATAAATGAACTTATACGATACAAAGAATTCAACAGTTGGCATGACAACATAAGAAATACAAATTTATTAGACCTTGATCCTATTTTTTCAAAAATCTTAACAATGGTCTAATACCAACAGGTTTGCCAGCGGCAGTTTTGGCTAAATGTATAGATTTAGTCGGCAACAGTTGAAAGTCAGTTATTACTTTTTTATATTCTTCGTTATATGTTTTCCAAAAATATTCTGGGCCAAATGTTTCCATAAATTTAATACCCATACTAACCAATGCTTGACTATTCATATTAAAGTCGTTCATTATAGTTACTGCACCTAGTGGAGTATTTCTTGCAAACCGCACCCCTATTCTATTTCCACCTAGCCCTCCCTTGCTTAAACTAATACCAAATGTTTGAATAGCAGGGTGGTCAAAGTCGAATTCGATATCTCGAATACAACTTATCCAAGCACCATCGATGTGTACAGGTATTTTTAGTTTATAGCAAGTATTTAAAATTTCTGTCATTTCTGGATGTACATCACCGTAGTACGGAAACGGCATTGAAATTAACAACTCTTTATTTGGATCTAATGTATCAATAGTAGTATAAGTTATATTAGGATTTAATCTATAATGATACTTATAGTCGTTTTCAAAAGTTTGTAACGAACCGCAGCGTTGATAAAGATCATCGATATATTGAGTACAGCCGTTTATAATGTCTAATCTTTTAAAAACATCTACACCTTTAAATTTACTATACTGATGATTTTTAAGCCAATTAACAAATGTTTCTTTAAAAATCGAGTCTAAATCTGCGGTATGTACTGGATTTTCTTTATAAAAATTATCGTAAAACTCGTTAATTTTATTACTGTACATAGGTTGCGGCCTGTCAGTTTGTAACCATTCTTTAGTATACTCTCTTGTTACGTTATCTCTCATGAAAATATTTATATGCGTAGTTAACTACTAAATAACAATATGAAACCTTGCATACTTCCTTGGATAAATTTTAGCACCAACACATTCGGTCGTCCTCGAACTTGCGGCTATGCAGATCAGGCAGTTGTAAAAGATGCACAAGTCAAGTTAAAAGGTAGTAGTATAGAAAACGAATGGAACAATGATTATTTTAAAAAAATACGTATAGATTTTTTAAACGGAAAATGGCCAGAGAACTGTAAGCGTTGCGAGTACGTTGAAAGTTTAAATGGTCATAGTAAACGATTAGAAGAAAACAAATACCATTACGAAACAAACAAACATCTCATCAATGAAACTAAATCCGATGGCAGTGTTCCGTATTACCCACCTAATATTGATATTCGTGTTGGCACAATTTGTAATTTGAAGTGTATACATTGCGGCACCGGCGCTAGCAGCAAATGGAACGAAGACAAGTCCCTATTAAACAAATATCCTAATACAGAATCGTATAACATAGATAACAAGTGGATAGAACAAGATAGTTTTATATGGGATAATATAAAAGAAAATCTACATCAAACAAAAAAGTTTAACTTTTTAGGTGGAGAGCCATTTGCTAATAAACAACACAATAAATTTATCGAAGAAATTTCAAAAACAGAACACGCAAGTAAAATAACACTTCACTATGTCAGTAACGGAACATTGTTAACTGAAAAGATACTTAATCAACTATCTAAATTTGAAAGTGTTGTAATTAGATTAAGTGTTGACGCTATTGATATTCCTGGAGAATATTTTAGATTTCCTATTAAATGGGAAACATTTAAAAAGAAACTCGAATTAATACAACAATATGCAAAACAGTATAGTAACTTTGATGTTGGGGTACAGTGGACCTGCTCAAATATAAGTATGTTTTATCTAGTTGAGACGTATGATTACATAAAATTTAATTTTCCAGATATAAAATTTATTCTTTGTAATCATGTAGAATGGCCGATTCACATGAGTGCTCAAGTGTTACCCGTAGAATTAAAACAAATTATCAAAGAAAAAATAAATCGATACAATTTTGATGACACAGACAAAATAGAATTTTATGTTAATCACATGTTTGAAAAAGATTTATGGAACGAATACGGAAAAACATTCATTTCTTATCTAAATGACCTAGACACCGCACGAAACATATCATGGAAGCATAGTTTTAAAGAAATGAAAATTGAAAACTACACATATTGACTATTTAAAAAAAGACGTTATAATAAATTATGAATGAAGATTTAAAATGGAGTAATTATGATTTTACCAAGATTCCGTTTGACGACATTATACAAGTCGGCCAGCGGACACTCTTATATAGAGACTTATTTACTGTATCTTGGCTCCTTGGAAGATACTGCAACTACAGATGCTCATACTGCTGGCCCTATGCAAGATCTGACAGAAAAGATCATAGACCTACAGAGTTATGTCTCAAAACCATCGACGAAATAAAGCGTCAGGCTCGTGACAATGGATTTAATAGTTTTCACTTTTCGTTAAGTGGTGGTGAGCCTACATTTCATCCTGGATACTTAGACATACTAAAACATCTAGCAGATGATGTTGACAATACCAATTATACTAGTGTACATATGACATCGAATTGTAGTAGACCTGTGCGCTGGTTTGAAGATTATGTAGAAAAAGTCAAGCCGTTTCACAGAGCAAGCATTACAGCAAGTTTGCACACTGAACATTTAGATACAACAGCAAAGATGCAGGATTTTGCAGACAAACTGATATTATGTCAAGAACACGATGTTCAAGTTACTATCAACATGGTTATGGTACCCGAATGGTTTGAACGTGATTGGGACAATGCACTATTCTTCCACGAGCAGGGCATAAACGTAACGCTAAAGCCTCAAAGCGACCCTACAGCAAGCCGAGTAGTAGATGGATACACAGATGACAATCTAAAACGTTTACACAACGGTATGCCGCAGCGTGCTTATACAGAAACAAAGCGTAAATGGAACGACCGTCCTAGACCTAATTTTGAACTACCTAAACACGCTTTAGTTAATAATGATTCAAATGTTCCTAGCCATTTTCAAGTAGAATTTTTAGATTCTACAGGAAAAAAATGGTACATGGATCAAGCCGAAAGATTTAATGCTTTTAATTTTAATAAATTTAAAGGCTGGAATTGCAATGCTGGGTATCAAGGAATTATTATCAGAGAACCTGACGGAAGTATAAAACGTAGTTACAGTTGTTCAGATGTTCCATTAGGAAACATTGAAACAGGATTTAAATTGTTTTCTAATCCAATGCCCTGTATAACTGATAGTTGTGTTAGTTCGGCTGACAGTAAAATACCAAAAAGAAAACACTAATGCCAATCTGTAAAGCCCTTCATAATCAAGTGTGTATAGAACTCAGTGGTTTTTATAAACCATGCTGTTCGTACAAAGGTATAAGTAAAATTTCTGTAAATGATATGTCTCCGGATGACTTTTTACATTCCGAATATATAGCAAATATAAGAAAAAATATGGAGGGCAATTCATGGGATCCGGGTTGCTACAACTGTAAAAAACACATCGAACTAGGATTACATTCTGTAAAAGATTCTTATGATTTTTATTGTAAATCTGACTTAAACACTTTTGAAATGTTAGAGTTGTCTGTTAGTAATAAATGTAATAATCAATGTAGAATGTGTGATTCTAGACATAGTAGTTTGTGGCAAAAAACTTTAGGAGGCAGCAATATACCTGTGTCTTATTATAATTTAGAAAACGTTCTATCTAAGATAAAAAGTAAAGATATTAAAATTATAAAATATCTAGGTGGAGAACCATTAATAACTGATGAAGTGTTTCATATATTTGAGTTTATCGAAAAAAATAAAGAAAATAAAATTTCTTTTTATGTAAACACAAATTTAACAGTTCCTCCTGAAAAATATTTAAAACATTTTACAAATATAGACAGTTTTATAATTGGATATAGTATTGACGGTACTGGATTAACAAACGAATATATTAGAGATGGAAGCAAATGGGAAACTATAAAAAGAAATCTAGATAAGTGGGAAAACTATATTAATAAAAGAAACGATAACAGTGAAAGATATGTTCATACAGTTTTGCAAGCCTATAATTATCATGATATAGAAAATATAAACAAATTATGTCAAGATTACGGATTATACTATAATATTTTTCCTATTACATATCCTTTGGAATTTTCGATAAATGCTTTACCTCAATGGTATATTGAAAAACATATGTGCAAAGAAACTGAAGAATTTTTAAAAAATTACAATCACGACACTGAGTTACTCTCTAAATTAATTGAAACTACGGCAAGTCAAGACAATGTGCTTCAAAAGTCAATAAATGACTTTATACCAGAATTGAGTTTTTTAAAAACTTAAATTTATTTAATGAATTTTACTTCAATAGGCTGTTTTGTCTTTGTCGGAAAAATATAAGAGTTATCAACGTGTGATATTCTTCTATTAAGACTTTGATTTTTAAAACCTATACCCATTAAAAGTAAGACATCATTTTCAAGACTAAGATACTCTTTAACTTTATCTTGATTAAAACAAGAACAACACCCAGTTGAATAGCCTAAAATGCTAGCAGTAAGATTTAAATATCCTGCGGCTACACCTACAGCAAGATTTCTATCTCTTTCTAACGTCTTTGTGGCTTGATACGAATCAACGGAATTAGTGGTTATTGCTCTAGTTTGATCATTTCTTGTTGAATCTTTGTCATTGTTTAGATTTTCGTATTTTTCAAAAACAACTAAAAGATTTGCTAGAGTTTGTGTATTTGTAGTGTACTCGGGTGTTGGTTCTAATGTAACAACAAACCCTTTGGTATTATCATGAATCTCTTCGATGATATTTCTGTTGGTTATAAAATGAAGTCGATAAAACGCTACATTTTGTTTGCTTGGACATTGTGTTCCAGCAGTTACTAGAAGATTTAGATCGTCTTCGGGTATTTCTTTTGAAAGATCCCAATTACGCTGACAATGTTGACTGCGTATAATAGATTGTTTAATATCAATATGATTCATAGTATAACTCCAATATAAAATATTTATTCTATTTTACATTTTATTTTTGATAAGATAGTGTTTAAACTCCCAAGTTTTTTCTGTTGAACTATTTGGATACCAATCTGAATATTCTTTAACATATTTTCCTAAGTATGGTTTTGAATTTTCAATTATAAAGTTATAGGGTAAGTCATCGGGTTCTAAAATTCCGTTATGTGTATTATCCATCATCCATAAAATTGCACTACATAATGGAGCAACAACTTGTAAACTAGTTGCATTATTGTTTTCAACTAAATTTCTAGTTTCGTCAATAGACAATTGACTACCTACCCAATAAGAGCCAAATTCTCCCATTAACAATACGCCTAATTCGTCCATTCCGCCTACTATGCTATCTGTTATAATTCTAGATTGTGCTTGACCTTTAAGATTGTTTTGTGTAAGTTCATTTAAACTTTCAACTGCTTGGTCGCAAGGATGGTAGGCATAATGAACTGTAGGTCTGTATAAAGAATGATCGTCATTAATTGACAAAAATTCTGCTAAAGTTATAGATTCTTGGTGTGTTATTAAAAATCCTTCAAATTCTTTAGCATTTGGAGCCCAAGATTTTACTTTTGTTGCACATCCGGGATTGTTTAAAAATATAGATGCTTTACTTCCGTGTATATGAGTCACTCCGTTATCCGGAAGTTCGGGTTCGTGTGACCCCCAACCGAGTTCAGCAGGAAGGATACCTTCAGCAATAAAACCATCTACGCTCCATGTGTTTACAAATTCGTTTGGTTTTTTCTTATCTAAATCAAATTGTGAATCTCGTTCGGAAACATGTATAACTTTAAGACCTACTTTTTTAGCAAGATCTGCCCAGTCTAGTTGAGATGTTGGAGTTTCGTTGACATTAAGTTTTTTTGCAATATCAATTAGTGCATCTTTAACTAAATGATTAACTAATCCAGGATTAGCACCGTGTGAAAGAACGGCTGTTGCTTTATTTTTTGATGTTTTTTTATTTTTTATCATGTCTTCTCTTAGAGAGTAGTTTGTTCTATCTCTAGGATCCATATCGAAGTTATCAAAAAATCCTGGCCACGGCTGAATACAAGTGTCTATGTACATAACATCGTTTTTTTGACATTCTTCAACTAAATCTTTTGATGATACATCTACTGTTAAATTAATAACAATATCGCCTTTTGATGTATATTTTTGTAAAATGTTTTTGTAGTTGTCAATGCTAATATTTTCAATTACTCTTTCGACATCATACTTGTTAGTTATACTCCAATTTCGACTGTCGTTGGATATAATTGTTATTTTATTAGACTTTATATGTTTTTTTAAGAGAGGAAGCAATGCAACACAGATGCTTCCTGCACCTAAAATAGTTATATTATGATTAAATTCTTTAAAAATCGTAGTAACTTGTGTCATTTTCGTCAAATCCTCTAGTTAAAAAGTCGTTTGAAGTGGTTCTAATAATTTGCCAATTGTTAAACGCTTTTTCTGTTAAAATATCTTTGATGGGATGAATATATTGTGTCATTGGTTTTAAAGTCCAGTCTATATCATCTATTGTTTGCATAGTAAGTTCATGTAGATCTTTATTAAAATACTCTTTTAAGTATTCTTTTATAAATTCGTAACCGGTTAATTTGTTATAATAATTTACATTAGGGTTTCCATATTTTTTACTAATTTTAAATTTAAAATCATAGTCAACTGTAGTGGTGTTTTTAACATCGTTAATATCGAGAAATGAATATATTTGTTCTGGGCTATACATAAAAAAATCATATATACAGGTTTTGTTTGTTATATGAGCCCAGGTGGGTGCAGATAATCCGATAGAGTACGAGCAATCGCCTATTACTGGCTCTTTATCTTTGTTAAATTTTATCTCAACTTGGTCTGATGCCATAACAGGAACAGCACCTATACTGTTTATGTATTCGATCATTAACTGTTGTGTATATAATCCCGGAATTAGAAAATATGTTTCATATACTCCATTAATAAAATAATCTCTATGACGATTGTTATAAAGATCTTCGAGAATGTTTATTTCTTTTGTAATATGTTTAATATTATATTTTTTACAAAAGTTAATAGCATTAATAACATCGTGGTGATTTAATATATGATCTTTATGTTTGTATACTAATGAAAATCCTATAAAGTCTACGTTTGCGTCAACAAATGCAAGACCCATTAATTCTGAATCGATTCCACCGCTAAAACATAAGAATATATCTCGATATTTGGATTTAATATCGATTGCACTTTTTTTACATTCTTCCCACCAAATTAAATTTTCAGTATTGTCAGGTATAGCAAATCTTTCAATAAAGGGTAGTTTTGGTAATTTTGGTAATGCAGTTAGTCCATATCCAAAACTTAAATGATTATTTTTTGAAAATTTACATTGATTATCTGTTTTATAATCTTTATTAATAATATAGTAATCGTGTTCTTTATGGTCAAGTAACACTTTTATATGTTTATGACTTTCAGTACTTGAGATGAATCGAGGAAATGAATTTTTATCAACAATATCATAGGGAATAATACCGGAATCAATAGATCCGCAGTTGATATAAATTGCCGGATTTGCAATCGTAGGCGCTGTTAACTTTGACTTTAAATAGCCCTCAACTTCAGAAATGCTTATAGAACTCATTTTACAAAAAGTTTATTTTGTACAATTTCTTTTAACGATTTTTTATAATTAGAATTAAATCTCCATTCATCGTTGGATTCATTATAATCTAACCACGGAGTAAGACCTAACACTAAATGTATTCTCGGTTCGGTATCTGTAGTTTCTTCTTTTACAGTAACTTGATGCGGAATTATTGTATTCCAAATATATGCTTTACCGACTTCGAGATGTTTTTCGATAGATAATTTATTTCCGTACTTGTCTTTGCCTTCGGCCTTTAAAATATGATTACTGTTAGTCTTAAGTGGAATATTAACTCTTAGCAGATAAAGTGGCAACTCGTCAACATGAATACCCGAAGTATCGGGTAATTTGGTTTTATGTGGATAAAAATAACTTACTCTTGATCTAGACAATCCGCAATTAAATTTATTAAACAAATTGTTAAAGTACTTTCTTACAACCGGATGAACATGTCTAAAACCGAATGTATCATAATAGGTATTTTTTATAACACCCGGTAAACTCTTTTCTCCTCTAATTCCGTAAACTTGAGTCATTTCTTTGGTACCCATAGTTTGATTATACAGCCCTTGATCGCCTATATAGTCTTTATTATAAGTTAACGAAAATCCTTTGTAATCATCAAATTCGAAGTTTTTAGTAGTCCAGTTGTACAATCCAACTTCTTTTTCTAATTGTAAAATATTTTCTAACATAGTCTCAGCAGACGGTAGTCCGAGTTCTTCTAGTGTAAATTCGTAAAACAAAAAATCTTTCATGTAATCAGTATAGTCATTGTTTGTTACAAACAAACAATTATCTTCTATATGAGTTATCATTGACACATCGTTACTATAATCATGACCTATCATTATACAAGTACTTTCTTTAAAAGTTCGTTTCTTTTTATTTTTCCGTTATAAGACATAGGAATTTTTTTTAAATTTAAATATATCAACCTGTCTATATTATACACTAATTTCATATAGTTGTCTATCCGGTATTTATCGCTATCAGAAACACTTTTTACAAACACATAATTGTTTTCTTTGTTTTGCACTATAATAACTGTCTTGTTAATAATTTTTTGTAGTTCGTTTTCGATGTTAACTGGATTATATGCTACACTGTTATATAGGAATAGATCTTTATAACGACCAATTAAAACCAAATCACCGTCAACAAGTTTGCCATAATCGCCAGTATTAAACCATCCGTTATCTGTGTACGGAGTAATGCTAGTATTGGATTCATAATATCCTTGTCCTATAGTATCTCCACGAAGATATACTATTCCTTCTGTTGATGTTTGTTTGTTGTCTAACATAAATTTTAATTCTAACCCGTTGATTAGTTTTCCTACGCCTTTCATAGTTCCGTCGTTAATACTAATGGTAGCAGTAGTTTCTGTCATGCCGTAGCCGTTTACTAGTTTTAGATTGAAGAATTTTTCTATATAGTTTTTACGTTCTTCGGTTAGTGCATCGCCTCCGTAAGAAATGTATCTTATAGATGATGCAGAAATTTGTTGTTCCTCCATTATAGAAGTGATTCTCGACAGGCTAATTGGAGTCGATGATAACATGGATATCTTATTTTTTTCAAAAGATTTTACGTGTGATCTTTTAAATTTATTAGCCACAAATACAGAACCCGAAGAGTAAAATATACCAAGTGTAAGATTTAATCCAAATACAAAAGTAGCAGGTAAAATTAAATATAAGACGTCTTGTTCAGTAACGGCTCTATTCTTTTTTGTCTTTATTGCTCCAGAAATTAAATTATCTTCAGACAATGCTACAACTTTAATATTTCCACTTGTTCCTGAAGTATGTAGCATAACACCTGTTTTATCTAATGATGTGTCTATGTTGAGGTTTTTTGTTTTAATATAATTAAAAGTTAACACAGTTCCTATTATTTGTTCGTCAAAAAATCTTTCTATTTTTTGACTTGCTAAAAACACAAAATTTGGATTTGATTTTTCAACAATTACTGTTAATTCTTTGTTGTTTATTGCAGTACTAATTAATATAGGAATACCTCCAAGTAATTTTATAGCAAAAAACAATACAAAAAAGTCAATAGAATTATTGCTTATCATCATAATTTTATGATATTTTTTAACACCAATTGTTTTTAATATATCGGAAGCAGTTTGAATTTTAATAAAAAACTCGGAATTAGATAACGAAGTTGTTTCATCTAATATTGCAATTTTTGATTTATGATTAACAGCATTATGCTTTAGAAAATCTACGACAGAATTCATTCTTTTAAGGATTTCCATTCTTCTGTGCTTATAAAGTTAAATGGTATTTCGCCCTTAAACATTTTATACATTATTTTTTGATAAGCAGATTTTTTATTTGACCTTGGTACAACATGTACCATTCCGGGATGTATTATCCAGTCATTATAAAACTCAATCTTTTCTTTTGCTTTTTTAAAATATAACTCTGCTTTGTAGTGTTCTCTTGAATTAAAAACCAAACTAATTTCGTTTTTGTGAAATTCAACTTGCGAAGGTACAATAAATTGTGGATTTAAAAAATTATATACTTTGGTTCTGTATTCTGGATTGACAAAGGTTCTATTTGAACTTCTAAATATACCTTCGCCCCATGCTGGTCTATTATAAAGTCCGCTAAAGCAAACAATCTTTTTGTTATCAACTAGTAAATCGAAAGTCATATGATTTTCAAGGTCAAGAGATCTTAATGAATAATTTTCTTTTCTTTTATCTTCTGACAACGACAATTCTTCTAAAAGTAGTAAAAATTTTTTATAAAAATACTGATCAGTTATCTCTCCGTATTTTAAAATATTAACAACCTTCATTTTAACACTTTCGTTTTAATAGGACTAAATCCGTTAAATCTAGTTGAATAAACACTAGTATATGATCCTGTGTTATATATTAAAATTTTATCTCCGCTTTTAATATCCTTTGGCAGTAATGGTCGATATTTTTCGTATAAAATGTCAGCACTGTGCAATGTTGGACCAGCAACTATATATGGAACATTTTCGCCACTAGAGTGGGGTGCAGTTATTTTATATTTAAAAATCTCTCCATCTGTACTATAAAGTCCTCCAAATCTTCCTATGTTAAGATACAGCCATGTATCTGTATCGTTGATATCTTTTTTACTCACTAGTATAGATTCTGCAATTACAATACCAGAATTTGCAACTAACGCTCTACCCGGTTCTGCAAAAATATTTTCAACAGCACCAAATTTTTGTTGTATTGTGTTTTTAATTACGTTACAATATATAGGCACATTGGTGATATCTTCGTCGTACTTAGAAGGAAATCCACCCCCGATATTAAGGACTGTTAAATTATATCCTTTATTTTTTAATTTATTCCAAAGTGTTGATACTATATCTAAACTATCAAACCACATGTGTGGATGTAATGTTTGCGATCCAACATGAAAACTAAGTCCTACTAAATTAATATTTAAATTTTTTGCTTGTTCGAATAGATGTTCTGCCATGTCGGTACTACAGCCGAATTTTTTATTCAACGGTCTTAGTGCTTCAGTGTCTCCAAGTAGTACACGAATAAACACATCGCTGCCGGGTGCATAGGTTTCTATTTTTTTTAATTCTTCGATTGAATCCGCAGCAAACAGTGTTACACCGTTTTTGTAAGAGTATTTTATATCCTTTATACTTTTAATAGTACTACCAAAACTTAATTTTTTAGGATCGGCTCCTGCTTTAAGACATTGTTTAATTTCGTTGCCACTAGCAACATCAAAATAACTATCTAATTTTACTAACAGTTTTAATACATCGAGGTTTGGGTTAGCTTTAACAGCATAGTGTATTTTATAATCTTGAAGAGAATTTTTAAAAATATTAAAATTCTCTTCTACAATATTTAAATCAATTACAAGGGTAGGCGAAGATACCGATGTTGCAAGACAATAGTTTTCTAGTTTATTCATTAAAACCTCTAAAAGAAAGTGTGCTAACTGTAATTAGCACACTTATTGCATAGATATATTTTTTTTGATTAAATTTAGTTTTTATTTTTTAATAGTACTGTTGTTGACATTGGTCCGGTAATTCCGCCAACTGTTGCTTGGTTATACTTATTGTATAAGAAAAGATTATTGCCACCTTCGATACTTCGGTCATTGGTGTAATCATTGCTTAACCCTGTTGTATAAACAACGTTTTGTTTACTGTCAGCAAGTATTTTTGTTTTGAGTTGTGCAGGAGTCATTTGCGGATTGATTTGCAAATAACATGCTGCAACACCAGCAACCTGTGGTGACGCCATACTAGTACCACCGATATTTGTCTGTCTATAATTACTGTCTAAATAGTAATTTTGAGATCCGCCACCCCATTCGTTGGTTGTACTAGTGCAACTCATAATATTTGTACCGGGTGCCCAAATATCTACGCCAGGTCCACTTTCGCTACTGCTGGCTTTGTATTCGGTGGTTGCACTAAACACTGTACTATCGATGTTGCCAACCATAAACGCTTGGTCGTCTATGGGTGAACCACCTCTGTGATAATAAACATCGCCGGTACCTGTTTTAGTATAATAGTTGTTGTAGTCGAGACCGCCGGATACATCAATTTTTTGGTATGTATTTCCAGCAGCAATAAACACATGCACACCTACATCAATAAGTTCTTGTAAATCGACATCTACTGAATCTACTCTAACAACGTGTCTATAACCAGAAAGGGTAAAGGAACCGATCATTCCTTTTGATGTATCTCTACTAGTACCTACCCATGGAGTACCTCGATATGACCCGCCGGTGATATTTGTAAAGGTTGTACCATATCCCCAACTCATATTTACCACAGTTGGTCGTTTATATCCAGTTGCTGGATCAATGGGTTTGTTTTGGTGCCACCCTTTTACAACATCAAAACAGTCTGTGATAGAAATTCCAGTTCCGCTATCGCCAGCACCTTCTAAACCATTAACCTTAAGAGCATAGATTCTTGCATTTTTGGCCCACCCAAATGTTTTGCCAGCAGCAATTCCTCCAACGTGTGTACCGTGTCCGTCGTAGTCTCTATAATGGTTTACACTTTGTGTTCCTGCCAAGCCACTTTCTGTATACCAATTGATTAGTTGAACTCTACTAATACCATTTGCATCGTTGAATTCAGGATGATCAACTTGTAATCCTGAATCGTGTATAACAATGTCAACACCTGAACCATCAGCACTGTAGGAAAATAAGTTATCAATAGTAGTTCCAGATCCGTAATTATTAGTTTCAGAAATACAACGTTTTAAACCCCAGTTGATAAAACTCCCCGAGTCCGAACTTGTTTTAGTAAAATTGCCAGTTTGCACAGCATTGTGACCAATAGAAATATCATCACGTTGATTTGGCGGAATTTCTACAGAATAAATTCTAGGATCGTTGCGTAATGCTTCTGCTTCGGCATCAGTTAAATGATAATGAGTCTGTCTAGTACTTAATGGTCTACTATTGCAGATTTCACAACTTCTATTTGGAATAGTACTACTACCAGTTGACGCAGTCATCTCTGTATCGACATCTGCAATATCTATACCACGTATTGTGCTAACGATATATTCTTTGGTTTCCATTATGCAGAAGTTCCGTCGTCTAGATTAATCCAAGCACCGTTTTGATATGCCTGAATTCTGTTTGCAGTTGAGTTGTATATCATATCGCCATTTGCAGCAGTTAATGCATTTCGTTGAGTTGTTGTAAGATTTGCTAATCTAAATGGAGCACCTATTACTCTAACAGCGTTACCTGCTTGTAGATCGAGGTTTGTAGCACTTTCTAGTGTAGGAGTTCCTGCTCCGGTACTAATGAAACTATCGGCAGTAACACTTGCAAAACGTACATCAGATGTTTCTTCGAGTTCTTGATTTGCAAGCGGGATCCATGAACCGGATTGGAAAAATTCAAATCTGTCGCTATCTGAATTATAAACTATAGAACCGGTAATGTTTGCACTGTCAAGTCCAAAAGAATTTATAGTGGCTTGATCATATGCTCCAATAAATAAACCTCCAGGTAACACTGTTTCAAGTGCTGTGCTTCCGGATGCTACAATATTTCTCCATTCAACACCGTCATAGAACGCTAGTGTGTTGTTATTGATATCAACAGTTAGTTCGTAAAGTGAAGCCGGAGAGATGTCTAAAAGATTTCTTGATTCGTTGAATCTTAAACTGCCGTCTTTAATTTCAAGTTTTGTTTGCGGATCAAAAACTCCTATTCCAAAATTATTATCTGCAGAAAAAACAACGTACTCAGGTTCGTTAGAAGTAATTCCTGTTGGGTTAATAGCAAAAAATAATCCTAGGTTATCAGCACCAACAGTTGCAGTAGTGACAAGTCCGCCAGGATCGTTTTTTACAAAATCTAATCTACCATAAACCATACTATCGTTAATTGTTGAGTTTGACTCTCTTGATATTGTTACTCTAGAAAGTTCGTCAACACTATTAACATTAAGAGTAGTTCTAACCCCAACAGTAGCGTTTTCTACTTTTAGAGCACCGCCTGTATGTTTTATACTATCAGAATATATTGTTCCGTCAATGCCGTCAATAATTATTGACGAGTTGTCTGTAAATACAGAACCAGAAAGTTCTCCAACAAACTGTCCACTTATTGTATTTGTATTAGTATCAATTATTCTAGTGCTATCGGTTCCGATAATATTGATTCGATAGTCGCCACCTGCAACTATACCTTCGCCACCGGTTGCGGGTGCGTTAACCCAGAAGCCATCAGTGTAAGTTAGCACTTCTCCGTTGCTAGGAAATGATATAAATGCATCGTCGAGTTGGTCTAGTAAGATGTTGGTAATATTGCTACCGTCGCCTACAAACAAACCGGTTAATGTATTTGTAGCAGAATTTACAATAGTACTACTATCGTTTCCAACAATATTAATTCTGTAATTTACACCCTCGACTACACCGCCTGCACCGATAGGTAAGTTAGTAAGTCCGCTGCCGTCGCCTACAAAGGCAGTTGCAGTAACAGTACCACTTCCGAGAATGTTGAATCCGTCTAAGTCTAAGTTTTGTGTAAGTGCATCTGGAGATCCAACATTAGAAACTTTAATACCTCCAGGTGTTACCCCGTCTCCGGCATAAAGGTCTTTGGTGTCAGTTACATAAACTAATTCGCCTTCTTGAAAGATGACAGAACCTCTTTCTGCCTCAGTCCCGCGTCTTAATCGCAATGCCATATTGAAAATCTCCTAGAGTGATAATACTTTTATATATTTATCACTCTAGGAGATTTATTATCTGTTTAATTTTAAGAACTTATAAACACGCTTACTAACGTCTGTCTGAACACGTTTTAAGTCAAGTCTAAAATCAATAGATTCGATGTTGTCGTCATATTCTTCAAAAAGTTGATCTAACGAATCTTCTATTTGTTCGATAGGTTGCTTTTTTTTACTATCTTTTATATCAATGTCCCATACACTACCGTCTTGAAAAGTAATTAGTATGCGGTCAATATATTCTAGAGGAAGATAGTCCATCTCGACAGAATCAAAAATTTCTTGCCAGTGTTCTTCTGTTTCAGGATCGGGATGAACTTTTCTTTTAGGCACTTTTTTCTGCTTTGACTTTCTTTACAGTTGGAACAAGTGTTTCTGCAACTTCTCGCATTTTCTTTGCTTCCTTGAACATAGCATCTGCTTGACTACGCAATTGTGCTGCCATTTCTTCTGCGGTAGGCGGCATTGTAGTTACAGCATCTGTAATCTGTGAGTTAACAGTTTCAGCAGCCATTAGAGGCATTTCGTTGATAACCTGTGGGGTTTCGGCAGATTGACCCGAAGGTTTAAGAGCCAAATCTTCTAACGAAATTCCACGTTGCTGAGCAATGGCTTCATTTAACTTGTCAAGACTGATAACAGTTTTGCTATCAGGAGTCATTTCAATTTCGTTGGTTGGAACTTTTCTTAATTTTCCAGTAGTATGAAATCCAGAAAGCATGTTACGCCCGTCAGGAAGATATGACCTAGCCATTACTTCTGCTAACTCGTATGCATCTTGACCTGCAGGCGACTCAACTACTTTGATTAGTACATCGTGTTCATCTGACGGAAGTGATTCGGTTAGAACTACTAAACAATTATACGGATCACCTGGCAGTGTACGATATGCAACAATTGCTCTCCGTTTATTGTTTTTGATTCTGCCTACGTGTTTAATATTAGGCATTGGTGTTTTCCTCTGTTGCAGCAGGTGTTGCAGCCTGTGCGGCTTTTGCTGCCTTTTGTTGTTCTTCAACAGTTTTTAGAAAATGTTCTAACTTTGTGTACACTGTTCCAACAGCGGCCATTTCTGCTGGTTTAAAAGCACTACGTTCGCTAGCAATGTCGATGATTTGTTTCATAATTGCTAAATCTTGAATAGTTAGATCCATTGGGTTTGGTTGAGTTTGTTCAGACATAGTAATCTCCTTGTATTAATATATATTATAGATTTATCTGTTGTATTTCAAAAGTGGACAAGCTATCATAAAATAACTTAGTTCCGAGGGATTTTCAAAACCAATTTTAATTTTTTGTTTAAATGGTGTTGATTCGCCTAATTCGATAGTGTTACCAACGTAGAATCGGCTGGAACAGTTTTCGTAGATCCACTCTTCTAATGCCTTGGAAAGATTGTATGTAGGATTAATAACAATCGTTTCGAAATAAGGAGGGCAGAATTCTACCCTCCTTACCTCAAGCACGTTGAGTGGATTAATTTTATTCTTCTTAACCACGTGACTCCTCGTAGTGGGCAGTTACGCCAAACGGTGCTTGCAAAGATTTGTTGTGGTTACTGTGGATAATAAAAATAGTATCACAGTAAGACTCGTCTCCCCAACTACCGAACGGATATCCATCAGTAAACATAACAAACTTCTTAGGCTGGACATCATTTGATTTCATGTATTTCCAGTTACAGTCGAAGTCTGTACCGCCGCCGCCCATGATTTCATAATCCATAAGCGATTCGCCGCCGTCTGCACTAAAGTCCTGTTCGTTGTAAACCTTAGTGTCAAAACACCACAGTTTAATACGATAGTCCTTGTATTCGTCCATAATGCCTTTGATCTCACTCAAAAAGTCACGAGCCTGATCGTTACCAATAGAACCTGACATATCGATAGCAACAGTAATATCGATAGTTTCGTCAAAGTTCATACCAGGAAGAATAGCACCAGTGTGCCAGCCTTTACGACTAGGACGAGCAAAAGTGTAATCGTTACGAATAGTGCTTTGGATTTGCTGACGCAGAAGTTCGCGCCAGTTCATCTTAGGCTCAGTTAGTTCTTTGATCATACGCTGGATCTCACCAGGAGTGTTGCCAGCACCTGCACTCTGTGCAGCATTGATCATTGCTTCTTTGATTTCGTCCTTGATTGCATCAAGTTCGGCCTTGGTCAGTCTAGGACGACCTTTGCCCGAGCCATTGCCTTCTTTGCCATCACCTTCTTCATCGCCTGCTTCCCAGTCAATGTGTTCGTCAAGCAGTTCGCCAAGAGCATCAAAGTCGATCTTATGAGCGTTCTTGAACAGATCGTCATAGACTTCTTCTGAAGTCCACTTATCATACTTGAAGTCTTGATAGCAATCAACTACACGAGGCTTTTGACCAATCTTGTCACGAACAAGAAGGTTGTTAACAATGTAGTCTGCAGAGATGTTGTAAAGCATTGGATCACGATCTTCACGACGAGTAAGGTGATCGTAAACACAGTGAAGGATTTCGTGTGCAATAACAAACTCAATTTCTTTATTGTTCATTGCATTAAAGAACTGAGTGTTAAAGTAAAGATGACGACCGTCTGTTGCCGCAGTCATGCACCATTCGTCGGCACTTTCAACACGCAGACGAGTAGCCATACTACCGAAAAAAGGATGCTTTAGAAGCAAGCCTACACGAGCAACAATAATGCGATCGAGGACGTCTACACGCATACGATCAAGTGCTTCGGGAGTAATGTTAGGATCTGGAGCCCAGTTCTTTTTACGCTTGGATTGAGTCTTTTTGACAGACATAGTTAACCTCTTGTTCAGTGCCTATAATGTAATATAACATATTTACTTGCTTTGTCAAGCATTAGATAGAAAGAGTGGGCAGTTTGACCTGCCCACTCTAGTGTCACCGTATTAGGCCGAAGCAGCACTAATATACTTGCCATAACGAGCGTGGAACTCGTCAAAGCAATCAATTGCTTCGGGATCAATCGGAAGATTATACTGAGTCAGTGCGAGTTTAATACCCATAACAACCAATTCAGTATCGAAGTTATCCATCGAGAACCGCATGAAGTTATTGACCATAAAGTCGAACTTCTTGTCGTTCTTGTCAGATGCTTCTTTAAGTTCGTAGCAGAGCGAGACAGTCAAGGAATACATGGCACTGATTTCACGAGTCTTCATCTCTTTAACCTTACCAGCGAGGATTTCGGTTGGATCGGGCATAGAACTTGCAATCTTACGGTGAGCCATAAACTTGACAGCAAGACCTTCGCCAACTGCACCTGCAACCAGGTCAGTAGTAGTGCCATCGTCAAGGTTATCTTCGAGCAATTCGCTAACAAACGACCACGAACGTGGAGTAGCAAACGAACGGCTAGGAGACTTAGGATCAAAGTCGTAAAGGTCCTTCTTCGAGAAGTTAAGGAAACCTACAACGTCTTTGTTGATTTTGTTGTTAACTGCCCACTGGAACCAATCGTCGAAGTCGACTTTCATTTCAAGGTGGACAAAGCGGTTAGCAAGCGGAGCAGGCATACGATAAGTAACACCTTTATCTGCTTCACGGTTACCAGCAGCAACAATCATAACGTTATCAGGCAGTCGATAAGTACCAACCTTACGGTTAAGAATAAGTTGGTATGCAGCAGCCTGCACAGCCGGAGCAGCACTGTTCATTTCGTCGAGGAAAAGAACAACGTTCTTATGCTTGGCTGCAAACTCTGCGTCGGGCAGTTCGCCTGGAGGAGCCCAAACCATTTTGCTGGTATTGGAATCAAAGTACGGAATACCCTTAATATCAGTGGGTTCCCAAAGGCTAAGACGAACGTCGATAACAGGAGCATTAAATTGCTCTGCAATCTGGTGAACAATGTCCGACTTACCAATACCCGGGGGACCCCAGAGGAAGATCGGACGCTTTTTAAGCATTGCATGACGAATGCTTGCTTTAGCCTTGTTCGGGCTAACAGTACGAGTAAGTTCTGACATGGAGTATTCCTTTCTGTGTTTCAGTGCCTATGTGTTAGTTATACAGCACGAAACACAGAAGGTCAACTACTTTTTTCCCATATGTTGAGATTTTTCATCCAAATGTAATCAGGCTTGTATAATTTGGGTATAGCGTGTTTAAAGTATTCAAGTACATCAAGAGGTGTTTCGTCCATTCTTGCAAAATGTTGAACAAATGACGGATGACGTTGATTGGTGAATCCAAAATACATATCCACATATTCCATTCTAACATAACAAGTGTTGTTGCAAATGTATTCATTATTAAAATTATATAACATTGACTGCAACGCAGTGTGTTCGTCATAATGGTGTCTTACGCGAAAATTTTCTAACCACTGTTTGGCATCAGCAACAGTCCAGTTTTTTATAGGTGGGATATCGTCCCACTCAAAAGAATAAAACCAACTTACCCATCTTTCGTACGGATCTCTAACAATTTTTATAATTGTGTAATCTTCAAAAGACTCTTTAGTAACTCTTCTTCTTTCCACCCATCCTACTGTTTTTAAAACACTTCTTACATGGTTGCTTCCGCATCTTGGCAGAACACAACACACCATCTTTTTTTCGTTATTTACTAATACATCCATTTGATAATTCGTTCTATAATGTTCTAGAACGTGTTAATGCTTTGTTTAATCCGTACTTGCGTACATCGCCACTAAACAATGCAAGTTCTACTGCTTTCTTTTCATTTGTTACAAGTATGCCATCTTTTGTTAAGTAATAAGGGCAATCAATAAATTTGTCTAAAAAAATAATTATTTGAGTTGTTAGTGGCATATCTTTTGGAAAAGGTATGTCATAAACTTTTAAATCAATTTTTTGTATAACTTCAAATCCGTCGTCTGTTAATCTTAAACCACTGTTGTCTTTTTGACGAGTGTTTTGCCACCACAGAGGTAAATGTTCAGTTATCGAATTATCAGAAGTACTTTTTCCAAGTTCTTGTAAAAATAACTTGGTGTAGACTTTTTTATTCATCTTCTACTTCTTCGCCTGTGGTTAATTTATAAACTGCAAAATCTGCGGTCTTAAACATCAAATTTAACTTACTTGCTAAATTAAATGCATGTCCAGGATTAGAAAAACTTGTTTTTTTATATTTTGGACCAGGATAACTTGTTAGACTATTAGAGCTTTTGAGATTAAAAGGCTTGCCTTTATAAAAGACAGCCCATACTGCTTCAGCATCTAGAACTTGTTCACACTTGTAAGTTCTACTATTTGTATACTCTAAAAGAACATTCGGTTTAGGTCTGCTCATTGCGTACTCCAATTATATACGCATATATTTATGACTTATGACCAGTTACCGCCGGCGTCCATTGATATTGTAATAGTTTCGTCGGAGGTTTTAGTGGAATATTCTTTTACAAATTTTTCCAGATCGCCGTTCATTCTACTCATAACAATACCCAAAGTAAATGCAAGGCTTTTTGCAACAGCAATATCTAATCGAACTTCTCTTGCATTGCTGGATTCTGCACCTTTAACCTGTTGTATAAATTGTGTTATAGGTGTTGTGTTAATTGGTTCTGTTGACATTGCTCAATGCAGCCTTCATTTCTAGTTCGGTCTTGAAAGGTCCGAGGTATTCGTTTCTTTCAATAGTAATCAGTTTTGGACAAAAACTTTTAAGCCAGTTAACATTAAATTTGATCAAGTAATAGCCAGCACAATAAACGCTTTTTGACTTTTCACTTTTTGTAAAAAGAGGTAATCTATGCACAATGTCGTACATACTGTTGTACGGTATACTGCGAGTAGGATATCCGTGTACACTAGTATCAGTTTTTGAATTTTCGTTTTGTGTAATTTTGGCAGTAAGAAAGTTTTTACCAAACTGTTTTTTTAATTGCTTCTCATCTTTGTAAAAACTAATCTCACCTTTGCGTGACAGGATAAAAGAATTTTCATCCTTTGTAAGTGTTCCTACACGCATACCTTGATCTTCGACTATCCAAAATCTATTCTCAAGAACTTCTTTTGCTGTAATTTGTTGTTTCACTTTTATTCCTTGGTGTATCTAGCGTTTAATGGCTCTGCATAGAGTGTGGCCTGATCTGCAATTTTTTGCATGTTCCATTTAGCACAAAACTTCATAAGTTTCATACCGACTTGACCGATGTCCTTGGGTTCAACACTATGAATACTAGTGTTTATAACTTCTCTAATATGTGTTGGCTGTGCCGATAGATCACAAAGTATAACGTTACGTTGATAGTCATCGATAACACGGTGTTCGACACCGTTGTGATCTACCCAACGCTGCAACATAAGATTATTCCAAGCAAAGCCTTTGCTTTTTTTATCAGCAAATGCTTCGGTAAGGCCTACTTTGTTTTTTGTACCTTTGACACGTACACCGGGATATGCGGAGAATACGTTGTCGCTGGTGTCGCCGCGCATACACTTTTCAAACAGCATCCATTCTGGGTCGGATGCAGTTTTAACAATGCCAGTCTTTTTATCTTTAATTGGCTTACCTTTGTCGTCAAAAAAGCCTTCGTGCGTGATAATCATATTTTGAACGCCATTGTACTGTTTCACTTTAGGTGAAATCAACTGTGCAAAGTCGCCATCTGTACTAATAATCACGTGACTGTCATTGGGATGATTTTGGATCCATCCAGCAATAAGGTCGTCTGCTTCAAGCACAGGATTCTGAAGTACAGTACAGTTGGTTTTATTAGTAACAAAGTCTTTAAACTCGTCAAAGATTTCCCAAAACACTTTGTCTTCTTCTGCTTCTCTCGGACTCATAGCATTACGAGTTTCTTGACGATTACGCTTGTATGGCTGATAAAAGTCTTTGCGCCAACTACGACCTTCAAGACAAAAGACAACGTGGTCGGCTTTAAAGTCTGTCCACGCTTTCTTAATGCTGTTAAATGTAATGTGTAGAGCCATGCCTACTTTTGTATCGATGTCGCCACGAACAACGTGTCGGGCACGAAAAAAAGTGTTAGCAGTGTCTACAAGAATGTAAGTTGTCATGATACTTCTGATTTGCCTTTTGCAATGGGTACTACATTAATATAGCCGGAACCGCGCTGTGTGTCAAGTCCTTCTGCATTCAACATTTGAAAAACAATGTCTCTAAACCAACGATCTACAATTTCTTCTTCAGGATCTGCTTCTGTACCATACCCATACAACATTAATTCTTTAATAAAGTATTCATTCCAGTCTAGTTCAAAAAACCCGTTGCGAATATTTTCTGGATTGATCTTGGTTTCAAGAACAGAAACGTAAGGCTCTTCTTTGCGAGTTGCACGATCTTTAGGAGAAAGACGTGCTAATTCTGCTTCTTCTTCGGCTTTTATTCTTTCAACTGTAAGTCGTTGTAATTCTTCTTCTTCTTTTATTCGTTTTGTTTCTGCTTCGATAGCAGCGGCTTCAATGGCTGCAACACCTGTTATTTTTTTGAGCCAATTTTTTACCATCCGATTTTCTCCCAAGGTACATCTTTGTCTCCAAAGTGTCCATATACACAATTTTTGCTATACTCGTGAAAGTTAAACAAATCAAATCTATCAATAATGCCTTTTGGACTTAGATCGATTTCGTTGCGAATAAAGCGTTCAATACTACGATTATGACCATTGCTGTCAATAAGAATACTAGTTGGCTGTTTAACACCGATAGCATAACTCAATTGAATGTTACACCAATCTGCCATTTCATCTGCTACTACGTTTTTAGCAAGCCAGCGAGCCATATATGCAGCACTGCGGTCTACTTTGGTAGGATCCTTGCCACTAAACGCACCACCACCGTGGGGAGCAAATCCACCGTAGGTATCAACAATAATCTTACGTCCAGTTACACCAGCATCGCCGTCTGGTCCACCGATAACAAAATTTCCAGTAGGATTGATGTGCCAAACAGTGCGTTCATCAATTAAATCTCCCAATACCTGTTTTACTGCATCACGAATTGGTGCCTTAACACTGTGATTAAACCCATCACGGTGCTGTTGACTAACAACAATTTGATCGATACGTTTAATGATACCTTCGCGCCTAGCACCATTATACTCAACACTTACTTGTGATTTAGCATCGGGCAACAAGAAATTATAGCCATCTAGTCGCATTGCTTTTAGTTTTTTCAAAATTTCATGACTGTAATGAATAGGTGCTGGCATCATGCTAGGTGTATGATTACAAGCATAACCAAACATAATGCCTTGATCACCGGCACCAAAATCGTCTGTGCCTAGAGCAATATCAGCACTTTGACTATGGATTTCATTGTAGATCTTTAGTCGATCCCAATGAAACCCATCTTGTTCATAGCCAATCTCTCGAACCTTATTGCGTACAATTTCGTTGACTTCGTCTTTGTTTAGATTAAAGTTCTTTACTTCGCCCGCCAACGTAACATGGTTGGTAGTTACAAGTGTTTCGACTGCAACACGAGTAGTAGTGTCACCTGCCTTTAACCCAGCATCAACGAGTGCGTCTGAGATTTGGTCTGCAACCTTATCCGGGTGTCCGTCGCTAACACTTTCGCTAGTAAAAATATAGTTCATAAATCTTTCCTTAAATTATTAAATTGTTCTTCGGTATGTATGCCTTTTGTGTAAGGTACAACTTTATCAAGTTCCCCAGGCATTTCCGAATAGGCTAATGTGGAGTCTTGGTGTAAACCGCCACCCTTTCGCCATAGCAAGCCGCGCAATCTCTTGAACGGTAAGGTTATAACCTTCTGTACGTCCGCCAACTGGCATAAGGTACACAGGGCATTCCACCCCCTCAGCACGATACGCTTCAACTGCTCTACCGACTTCTTCAACATCCACGTGATCAGCCACGACAAACTTAAGATAAAGTTCAGTGCCAGTGATATCGTAGTACTGACGAGCAACGCTAGGCTTAATAGCATCAGTCCAAGACTCTCCACTAACGGATAACTTTGGACTGCAACTAAACGTTGTTTTAAATCTTGCACGAGTTCCAAGGTATTCTCTAAACTCATCATGCAACCATTGTGTAGTATTTGTTTCAAATGTAACATTTTTTAGATCCGCCATCTTTGGGTGTTCAAATAGTTCGATGTATAGTCGTTGCCATGCCAGCAGTGGCTCGCCGCCTGTCATAATAAGATGAACGTCCTGACCGTTATCCATGGTCCACTTGCCTTCGGGCAGTAAACCTAGCAAATGTTCAACAACTTCATCCACAGTTTTATCCATTACAAGGTGTCTAAATTCAGGATAGATGCTTGCATATGTATCGCAACCAGTATGCACCAACGGCAGGTCAGTAAATGTTTTGGTAGTTTCGTGAACACCGTCTTCAATAAGTTTTTGTACTTCGATATTGTAACGTCCTTTAGGAGTATCACGTGGCAATCCAAAATTCATGCAGCGAAAGTTACAACCAAAGGTACGTAGGAATACACTGGGTACTCCTACAAACTTGCCTTCGCCTTGTACACTGTAAAATGCTTCACTATAACGTAATTTCATTATCGTAGTAACTCCAGGCTCACGCACTTGCTGACATATTCAACTACATCTTTATCTTTTTCAACAATGTAAATACTTCTATCACTTCTATCAGTTTTACGATCGTACTTGTTAAATTCAAGTATTTTGCCGTTCTGTGCATTATAGATACGAAAGTTAAGAATTGGTTCGTCGTCGACCCTGTTTTCAACTGATACTGCTATAAGTCCCTTTTCGCCCCTAGCAGATTCCCAATCTTCTCTAACCCATTTAATAACTAATTTTTTCAAAAAATTCATCTTGGTGCAAATCCCTGTTGTAGTTTAATGTTGTCGAAGAACTCTTTCTTAACACCGCTGTCTGATTTAAACACACCTTCGAGGACAGTTGTTTGTGTAAGACTGCTATGTGCCATAATGCCGCGATTTTCACAACATCCATGAGTTGCTTGTATATACACAGCAACGTCTTTTGATCCAGTTGCTTTGCTAATTTCACGTGCAATATCCATTGCAAGTTCTTCCTGCAATGTTCCGCGTCTTGCACACCACTGTGCAATCCGAGTATACTTGCTTAATCCAATCAGCGTATCTGCTGCAATAATACCAATGTAAGCAACGCCCTTAACAGGTTGATGGTGATGACTGCACATACTGGTTAGTTCGCTGCGAACAACCAACATACCTCTATACGGTTCGTTTGTATGATTAGGAAATGCTGTAGCATTTGGCATCGGGTAGTATCTGCCTTGCATAAGTTCTTTAACATACATTTTTGCAAGACGTCTGCCAGTATCCATGCTGTTAGGATCATTTTTGCGGTCAATTACTAGACTATCTAGTACGTCTTCGAACTTTTCAGTTAGTTCGTTGATCAGTTCGTCGAGTTCGCCTTCTTTGATGAATTGCGAAATATTATCGCCAGCCCAATATCTTGCACCTGCTTCGTCGATGCGTTGTTTAATTTTTTTACTAGTTTTCATTTCTTCTCCGAGTTATAGAGGGGGTTCTCT